>Ga0190367_1000048_pt1 | contig 90504 bp, 80 predicted proteins | sample 4872181011_MG_FD_171838 | JGI IMG/M metagenome (GOLD analysis project Ga0190367, IMG submission 171838) | Hydrothermal vent microbial mat bacterial communities from Southern Trench, Guaymas Basin, Mexico - 4872-18-10-11_MG | ecosystem: Environmental > Aquatic > Marine > Hydrothermal vents >...
AAAAAATAAATTTTGTTAAATGGACCGGCCGGGATTTGAACCCGGGGCCACTCCCACGCCAAGGGAGCATTCTACCAGTCTGAACTACCGGCCCTTCTCCTTTGATTTCCTATCCTCATGATAAGATTCTTGATTTGTAAAATCCTTCTTATAATATTTTTTCCATAATTTTCTATAAACATCCTCTTGATCCCTTATCTTTTTATAAAAATGTATCCTATATGCCAAATAAAAGAAGAAACATATTAGAACAAGAAAAAATATAAATCCAACCTCTTGCTTTGTTAATGGCATTATTATCACTCTCTCACATATCTGGTAAGATCTCTATTTCATCAAATATCTCTCCCTCATATTCCTCATCACTTCTCTCCTTCTTTTCTGAAGATGCAACTTTATGCTCATCACTGCTTTGCTTAGATTGAGGAATCCTTCCTATCTTCTTTTGTATTTCCTCAATTTCTTTCTTTGCTTTTTCATCAACAGGAAATGCAACCTCTAAACTATGTCCTTTTTCTTCATAACGTGGAATTATATGAAAATGTACATGCTTAACTACTTGTCCAGCGCTCTCTCCATTGTTGCTTAAGATGTTAAATCCCTTTGCATCTAACACTCTAACAAGATGATCAGCAACATGCTTAAGCACAACACCAAGTCTTTGAAGTGTTTCCTCATCCATCTCCAACAGAGTTGTATAATGCCTCTTTGGAATTATTAATGTGTGTCCTCTGCTTCTTGGATTTATATCCAAAAAACCAATAAAATCACTATCTTCATATACAACTGCTGCAGGTATCTCTCCATGTATTATCTTGCAAAATATACACTCTTGATCCATAATAATCACTTCACAAAAGTTTACCTTATTAATATTATCTTAACCTTTTGAGATTTTATAAATTTTTCATTTCATCCATGATTTTTGGCATTGTCCAATAATTCTCTATTTGTTAAGCGGAAAAGTAACCTCTTAAAGAAGCACATTAGAGTAAGCTAACCTTATAGAGCCAATGCGATTGTAAGAATAAATTTTCTCATTAACAAATCTTCATCAAAAATTATTGGGCAATTTGTTAACGGAGAGCATAGCCCTATTCAACGGGTTAACTGCTCTCATGCGCTTCTGTGAGAGGTTATGTTTCCGCTTAACAATAGAGAATTATTGGACAAAGCCAATGATTTTTGATCAGAAGAAAATTATATATTTAAGTTCTACCTAAATATTTTATATAACAATCCATTCAAATCAAAATTCAAAATTAAATTCCATAAGATATCATGATAGGGTGTGGAGGGATCAAAATGTTTGAGAGTATAATAAAAAATGCTATGGAAAGGGTAAATCAACAAGAATTTGAGGTTGAAGATGCAAAAATAGTAGTTGTAGGAGTTGGAGGAATGGGATCAAATGTAATTAATAGATTAACCGATGTTGGTATAAAAGGGGCTGAGACTGTTGCTATGAACACTGATATGAAACATCTAAGAATGATTAAAGCTCACAAAAAAGTACTATTAGGGCAAGAACAAACAAAGGGATTAGGAGCAGGAGGTTATCCAGAGATAGGTAGAAAAGCAGCAGAAGAAAGTATGAATGAGATAAAAGAAGTTCTAAGAGATGCTGATATGGTGTTCTTAGTAGCAGGAATGGGGGGAGGTACAGGTACTGGAGGTGCGCCTGTAATTGCAGAGATAGCAAAGCAACAAGGCGCTATAGTAATAGGAGTAGTAACAATGCCTTTTAAGATAGAAGGTGCAAGATTACTAAAAGCAGAGCAAGGTCTTGCAAACCTAAGAAAGGTTACAGATACTGTGATAGTGATTCAAAATGATAGATTAGTAGAGATTGCAGGAAATATGCCTCTTCAACAGGCTTTTGCTGTTGTGGATGAAATAGTAGTTACAATGATAAAAGGCATTACTGAAACAATTTCCATACCTTCCATAGTAAATTTGGATTTTGCTGATGTTAAGGCAGTTATGAGTGTAGGTGGTGTAGCTATTATAGGATTAGGAGAATCAAGCTCTGCTGCAAGAGCTCGAGAGGCTGTGGAGCAGGCATTGAGGAATCCACTATTGGATGTGGATTATCGCGGAGCAAATGGTGCATTAATACACATCACCGGAGGAGAAGATTTAAAACTTGATGAGATTAATGAAATAGGAGAATATGTTTCATCTATGCTGGATCCAGGTGCCCAGACAATATGGGGAGCAAGAATAGATCCTGCTATGAATGGTAAGATAAGAGTCATTACCATTATAACAGGAGTTAAGAGTCCTTATATCCTTGGCAAGGATGTTGAGGTTAAGGAAAAAAGAGATATAAAGATGGAAGAGGATCTCGGAATAGAGATGATTAGATAGCATAATTTCTCAAGATGAGCCTGCCTCCTTGACCTCTTATTGTGTTTTTGTTTTATTTATTATTTTTATAAAGTTTACGGATTAAAATATCTCTAATTTATGGGGAAATTTGAAATAAAAGTCTATGATGAGATATTTAATATACGATCCATTACCAAATTATATAAAGATATAATAAAAGGATATCATGAAATGCTAAGTATGACATCTGAAATATTAAATGGGAAATATTCTCATCCTTCATATCTAAAGAACACCTATAGGAAGATTAGAAAAGATATATTAAACGCGTATGAAAAAGAATATCCAACATTAAAAAAAGAATTTGAAAATTTTATTGAGTTTTTACAACAAAGGTTAAGTAACACTGCTAAATATGGCATGATAGATATAGAGTATAGAATAAAGGATCCATATTCTTTATTAGAGAAGATGTTTAGATACTCTGTAAAGATAGAGCCTGGAAAGGCACCAATAATTAGTGATTTGCTAGGAGTAAGAATTAAAGTAGATAAGGAAAACGCTTCAGATATAATTAGGGATAATATTCAAAAGGTAGTAATGAAATCTCATAATCTAACTTTTTTTATTGAAACAAATATCTTAGAAGAAAGAAAAAGCGATAAGATAAAAGATCCTGAGGTATTATTGGAGTATCAAGATAATATCTTAAAATGGCAAGGATTGGTTATTGAATACTTAGGCATAGATATTCCAAGGAAAATGAACCATATCAATATAATTTCTGGAGTTCCTGGTTCTGTTTATAAAATGTTAAGGAATAGAATAAAAAGAATTGCATATAGGGATAAAAGTGAAAGAATAAGATTATGCAAGTTTAAGATAAGAGATGAAACATTAAAAGATAAGTTCACCTCTGGAAGAATATATCTAAAATATGATCATGAAAGAGGCACATTATTTATATTGATTCCAACAAAGAAAATAATTGAAAAAGAAGTATATGAAGATTACAAGATATTATATAATATCCTGTGCAAAGGAGAAGATTTAAGAATATATGATGTAATGAAGAGAAAAAAGATTTTCAGACCGCATTATGCAGTAGAAAAAATAGAGATCCCACTTTTGTTTAACCAACTAGGCATTAATCTTCATGAGTTCCTTCCATGGGAAAGGGCAAATCCACCAAAAGAGATAATAATTACAGGCAATGAGTCTTATTTTTATTCAGGAAAAATAGCATATTTTAATAAGAAAAAGGCAGAGGCTATTCCCTTTTTAGAAATACAGATTTTAGATAGAAGGCAAGGATTGATCTTTGATAAAGGAGAAAAGTATAATCATCTTGCATACAAACAAAAAGAAAAAAGGAACACGATTAAGGCAATAGATAACATGGTAAAGTGTAGCGAAATACCTCCTCGAGGTAAAGACTCGGTCAAAAAGATTTTAAAATCAATATATAAAGAATTTTGCAACCCTCAACCTGCATAGAAGAGTTATCCGCTGCGAAGAAGATTAGCATGGTTTTTCAAACGCTTAGAAAAGTTAGCATGTCACAAAATGCTTTAGTGAAGATCATGAATGGTTAACGGAAAAACATTGCTTTCCAAAGCACATTGGAGCATGATACCATCTTTTAAAGGTTAACTGCTATGATATGCTGAATGAAAAAGGTATGCCTCCCGTTAACCTCATTTATTTTAAAAAATGGTTAATGGGAGGAAATCGCTATTACAAAGGCGCATCGCAGCATGATAACCTTTAAAAGAGGTTAGCTGCTTACCAAACCTTCAAAAAGGTTAGTTGCTATGATGCGGCTTATTGAGAGAGTATACTTCCCGTTAACCTGTTTTTAAAATAACTGGTTAACGGAAAGAAAACCTCTACTCAAGGGCTTGCAGCATGGTAACCCTCACAAAGGTTAGCTGCTCCGATACCTCAAACAAATTGGGTATACTTCCCCTTAACCATGTTTTTAAAAAATAAAATGGTTAACGGGAAGAATACACTATCAATAAGCCACATCAGAGCAGCTAACCTCTATCAAAGGTTAGCTGCTGTTGGACTGTCTCTCACAAGATTATGCTTCCCGTTAACCTGTTTTTAAAATAACTGGTTAACGGGAGGAAATCACTAACACAAAGGTTTTAGAGCAGCTAACCTCTTTTAAAGGTTAGCTGCTTCCTAACCGCTTTGAAATGGTTAGCTGCTCCGATACCTCAAACGAATTGGTTAGGCTTCCCTTTAACCATACTTTTATTTAGAAACTTTTTTGTCAACATAAAAAATCGCCTTTTCAAAGATCAAAAGCAGCTAACTAAATTCACCTTTTACATCTCAAAATTTCGTAAATTAAATCTCTTAATTTATCAAATTTGGTTTTGTTTGGCGCTTCTATTGTGATCCTCATGACATCTTCTGTTCCTGATGTCCTTATTAAAACATAACCTCCATCTATCTCCATCTTAATGCCATCTATCCTACTTATTATTTCTATATCCTTCTCATTTGAGATTTTCTCCACTACAGAATCAACATCCCTATATGGGCTTATTTTTAATACATCAACATATATATCAGGAAGATGCCTATAATGCTTAAGGATTTCTTCTCTATTCTTTATATAAAAGATAGATGAGGCAAATCCCGAATGATAATAACTTATCTTGCTAAATCCTATATGATTGTTTGGCTCACCAAATATCTCACTATCACTCTTCTTGGCTTCATTACTCACAAATACATCGCCGACTTTAGTTCTAAAAACCTTAATTCCTTTTTCCTCTAAAAATCCTGCATATATCTCAGAGAAATCAATTGACGTCGTGATGCTCTCAGGATTTAATGATAATGCAAAGCATGCTAACATTCTATTTCCTTCCAATATTCCTATCTCTGAATCATATATAACTAATCTATCCCCATCTGGATCAAAAAAGAAGAGAATTTCCTTATCATCATAGTCATTTATTATTTTTTCTAAGGCTTCTCTATTTAGCTCCGCAGAAAACTCGTCTAGAATCATATAAGGCGCATATTCCAGTATATTAATCTCGCTATCAAAATTTCTTTTAATATATCTTAATATTGGAGAGACACTAGAATTTTGCACAAAAAATCCAATTTTCTCTCCAACATACTTTCCAATGCTTTCCATATTAAAACTCCTTAGCATAGTATTTATATATTCCTTATATGCATCATAATGTACTTCCATATATATTTCCTTCTTTAAATCTTTCTCATTGGTTTTTCTTAATGATTCCTCTAACTCATCCTCCTTTATCTCATAAAGAAAGATGTCCTTTATTTCCTTGAGCTTCTCATTTGTTAAAGGTAAAGAATCAAACATGAATTTAAAGCCATTCATAGTGAATGGATTATGAGATGCTGTTATCTCTACTCCCATAGCAGAGTATCTCTTAGACATTAAAGCAACCAAATCTGTTGGTGCGATTCCAACATCCATAACTTTTATTCCTTCTATGTAAATGCCATTAATGAATGCATCTTTTAGGATTGGTGTACTTTCCCTTAAATCTCCTCCTATTATTATTTCTCTTGGTAATCCATTTTTAATGATATACTTTCCCAAGGCCAATCCTAACCTAAAAGAAAAGAGAACATCTATCTCTTTTGGATAATATCCTCTTATATCATACCTCTTGAAAACTCTCTCATAAACATCATCTTTTTTCATTTTCTTTCACCTCTCTCATATAATCTCCACATCATTCTCTTGCTTTTTATTGTTTTCAGGCATTTTAAGATTAAGAATGTCCTTTAACTCTGTAAGGAACTCAATGGTATATGTTGGCTTCTCTATCTCTCCTTCCTCTTCTTTTGTGGCATATTTGCCCCTTATTATTCTTATGGATTTTATTCCTGCAAGATTAGCCATTCTCACATCAACATCTGGTCTATCACCTATATAATAAACATTTTCCTTTTTGATACTTTTCCCTATTTTATCTTTTAATAATGTAATCGCTATCCTTATCAACTTTGGATCAGGTTTAAGAGTATCATATTCTCTAACGCTCATTATCACATCAAATTTATCTTCTATATTATATGTTCTCAATATCTCCTCTATATATTCCTTAGATAGCGAAGAAATTATCCCTATAAAAATATTGTTTTCTTTTAACATCTCTAATGCTGGTTTCACATCATCATATAATCCCTTTCTTGGTGAAAACAACGTATTGTATACATCAAAAATTACAAACACATGTTCCTTGTTACCCATATCTTTCACCTCTATAAAAAGTAAAGGAATAGCATTATTATGCAAATAAGGGTTTGAAGAAATGCTATTTTATATACTATTTCCTTTTCAGTATTTTTGCCATTCATAAATATATGCGTTAAGGAATATATCTTCTTATAAGGTCTTGATAGCGTATTATCAGGGTTTATCTTACCAAAACTCTCGGCCTCAAATTTACTTCTTGCTTTTAGTATCAACTCAACAAACCATAAAATAAAAATACTTATTGCAAATTTTTCTATATCTCCGAGTATAGCAATCACACCTATAGTATATCCAATAAGATATGCCAAGCTATCACCTGGAAATATTTTTGAAGGATATCTATTATAATAATAAAATACCATTAAAGAGATAAGAAAGAAAATACCTATAATCGCAGATTCCATACGAGTATGCAAAAATGAAAATATGGATAATGTGAATATAGTTATTATTCCAAGTAAAGCCTCTAATCCATTTAACCCTGCAAGCATGTTTGTTGCATTTGAAGCACCAATAATGCCTATAGGAACCAAAATTAAAGGATAAATTAAGCCTATATGTATTACTCCAAATAATGGAATTGATATGTAATCACGTGTTAGCATAGCAAACATAATAGGCAAAGATGAAGGTAAAGGAATTATCAATTTATATTTTTGATCAAATCCAGATTTCTTTTTATTTTGTTTCTCTCTCTTAGAGAGTACAGTAAGATCCTCAAGAAATCCTATTATTGCCAGGAAAATCCCGCCAATTATATAAGCCAAAATCCATTCAATCTTTATATTGGCGGTGGGATAAAAAAGTCTCAATATAATTAAGAATATCAATAAAGCAAGCGAGGTTGTGAAGATAAGTGGAACTCCAAAGGATTCAGGAACTTTTCTCTTATCTTTTTTGTTAATGTCTTTTCCCATAAGATTTATTCTTATCAAATACTTTGAAAATCTCTTTATGGTTATGTTTGTGATGATGGCTTCCAATATAAGAATGAATACAAAGCTAATTATAAAAGGAATTAGGAGATTCATTTTATCACCTCTCTTCATCCAAATTTATTCTGCACTGTAATCTATCTCATCATAGTATAAAGGACATTCCCTCTTCTTTCCAGTTCTATAACTATCACTACAAGCATCTAATACTTGCTGGATATATGAGCGAGTTATATTATATTTGCTTAATTCGTTCTCAATATAAGTATAGTTTATCTCATATATTTTTACATAGAAATTATCAAATACCTTTTTTACATAAGGAATTCTTTCGCCATTCTCTATATATAGTTTATGAAAGTTGCTATGGAAAATCTTGTTTCCTACTTTATTATTTGGATGGGTAAATGTTAAATATGCTATTTGGGGATATCCTGGCAATATATAGAGGCATTCTTCAACATAATTGGTTTTATTTTTATTCTTATCAAATAGCGATAAATCTATGATTCCTTTATGAGTGCATAAATATCTTATCTTAGGTGCCTGCGATATATAAATAGGATTCATATCTCTCGGTAGAAGTGTAATTCCTTTTGTGAAATCTATGCTATTGTTCTCTGTTAAAGGAACATATACCTTATAATAGGGCATTGCATAAATAAGATATTTTCCTTGCATGTCTTTAAGCGATAACTGAGCATAGCTATCTATCCATAATCCATTATTTGCTATTTTACTCATTGCTGCGTATTTTCCTATCATGGTATAATCAACCAAGATATGTGTGGGATGAAAAGCATCAAGGTATAGCATATCCCATGTTTTGTTATATCTACCTGTGAAATACTTTGCTGCAAATACATTCCTATAACTCATTTGATTTCCTCCATCCAACAGTGTCTTTCTATTTCCAAGTGTTTGGAACCAATATCCAAAATCCCACCATGAAAGAATAACGGAATTCTCAGGAGTATTATTTTTGAGAAATCTCAATGCCTCATCCCAAAGTTGATTTTTTTCTGTATAACTCAATGATTTACCTACAAAAGATGCGTAACTTACATTAAAATAAATTGTTGCTAATAGATATAGAGAAAGCAACACCATCCCGGATATTTTTATTATTTCTTTGAGTTGTATTTTTTCTGGGAATAAAAGGTGAAGGTTTTCTTTTATATAATAAAATATCATTCCAAGTCCATATCCAACAAATATGCACACAAATAATCCAGTTGGATATGAGATTCTAACCTTTGTTACAAACATTAGTAATGTTGCATAATTGAATAAATATAGCAAAGATTCTATCTTTAAATTCTCCCTTATCATAACCATTAGCGCTATTACCACAAATAAAATATATAAGACATTCGCGGTTGTATTTTCTCCAGATGATTTTAAGAAGGCATAATATGAAATAATTGCCAATGTATGTGATGTTATCGCAATGTATCTCGCGATGTTATCCTTAATATTTTTAAGGATGAAAATATATGATGCTAACAAACCTATAAACCAAAATGAAATAATCATATCTATTTTTGATTTTGTGACCTCTACCCCAAATGTCTTTAGAAAATAACCTACATTGGCTGCTACATTCTCTGCAACTGTACTCTCAATAACCTGCTTTTTGTAAATCAAGACTCTCTTTACGTTCATTAGTATTTGAGAAATCTTAGGAATAAAGAATCCTGCCAATAAAGAAACAAAAAATGATGCGATAATTATGCTTGGGAAATATATCCTTTTTTGTTTTTCATTCCATTTAAGGAATTTCTCTAAGGTTATTAAGAACCCTATACCAATGACTGAGAGTAATACCATCATGTTTATGTAGTGGAATAGGGATCTATGGATATATAATATCTTCATAATGATCAAATATGAAATTCCATAAATTATGTATGCTATGCTCTCTTTTTTATTTACTCTTCCAAGAAAGAGCATAAAAAAGATATAAGCTGTATATAGATAAAGTAGCATAATTGATCCTCCCCATACAGAATAAGCAAAAGCAGTAAAAATTCCTGCTAATATGCTATCTAATATCTTCCCTCTCTTTTGCGATTTTACAAAGAACAAAAAGCTTAAAAGTATGAAAATCCCTGCTAATGGCTCTTTTTCAAAGAATCCCTTTGAGCATCTAAATATCGTGGCATTAGAAAGAGCAAAACCTAATCCAGAGAAAAGTCCTGCTATTCTGTATTTTTTTCCAAAAATCTCTATGGTTATGAAATATAAAATGGGAACATAAAAAAAGCTTAATATTACTGGCATATATTGAGCATATTTCAAAAATTCAATTCCAAGAGGCTTACATATTAAGGCATAGATAGCTCCATAAATATAATATAGCACATAATACTCTCTATAAGGAGAAAAACCTGTGGGATAATATCTCATATGATCAACATCAGGTAAAGTGAAATGATTATTTACAAGTATGTCAGTAATTCTATAAATGTAATAGGGATCAATAGCCTGCAATATATCTATTCGTGGTAGACCTCTAATATAACATGCTAACAAACCGAGAAACACCAACAAAATATAATCAATCTTATCAAATAGAAATTTTAGCTTTGAAATGTCTATCTCTATCTCATCTTTTTTCAAAATCTTTCTGTTTTTATCCATAATTTCTATTTTAATTTGTTCATATCTTTTAAAAAATTTTAATGTATTTTTATTTTATGGCAATACCTAAGGAAAAGTATCTAAAAGAAGTAAAATACGCAAATTATACCTATATCAGCAAGCAAGAGATGAAGGAATATCTTGAAAAAATAAATAAAAGATTTGAAATTTCTTATGATTTCTATAAGGATTATGTTTTTGTGAGAAGCTCTGACAAAATATGGATAATGTCAAAGGATGTTCTCAAGCATGACCTTAGAAAACTTCGCATTGAGGGTATAGGATTTGTGTTCGGAAGAATTATAAAAGGAGACATTAAATTAACAACAAATGCTGTCCAGTTATTTGGAAAATATGCAAATAAAAATGTATTTGAGTTAACGAATGAGGAAGAGGAGTTATTCATAAGAGGTCTTGACTTAAATAAATTTTTGGACACGACAGATGGGTATGTGATATTAAAAAATAACCATGATTACTTAGGATTGGGAAAATATATATCATCACAGCATCTTATAAAGAATCTCGTACCAAAAGCAAGAAGAATAAAGAGATTGTGATGAAATATGGTGGAGATAAAAAGATTAAAAGGTACAAGAGATTACGAGCCAGAAAAGGCAGAGATGTTGTTTAATATCATAAAAGCAGGAAGGAAGATATTCTCAAAGTATGGTTTTTTACCTCTTGATACGAGTTCCTTAGAGAGATGGGAAACCTTGATCTCAAAAGATGTTAATGCTGGAGAAGAAATAAAGAGACAAACATATAACTTTAAAGATATAGGAGGTAAACATATAGGCTTAAGATATGATTTGACTATCTCATTAATAAGATATGTTGTAGAGCATAAGAATTTGATATTGCCTTTTAAGAGATATCAAATAGGAAAAGTTTATCGATATGAAGAGGCAAAACGCTCAAGATATAGGGAATTCTATCAATTTGATTTGGATGTAATAGGAGGAAAAAGCTTTTTATATGATGCTGAATTACTTAAGATTGCAAATGAATTTTTTGATGAATTAGGAATAAAGAACCACGTAACTCTCATTAACAACAGAAAATTTGCTTACACCTTCATAAATAAAAAATTGGGAGTAAAAGAAGAGAACATACCTAATGTAATGCGCATCATCGATAAAATAGATAAAATCACATATGAAGAATTTGCAGAGAGCATGAAGAAATTTGTCTCTCTTCCCATTAAAGATATCAAAGATATATATGCATTACTTAAAGAGGAATTTTATAATGCAAAGGATTTCTCATCTGCTTTTGGTGTAAATGAAGAGGAGCTTATTGTGTTAGAAGATGCTCTAAAAAGCATGAATGTTAAGAACTATGCCTTTTCTATGAAAATCGTGAGGGGTTTAGGATATTACACAAGCAATGTCTTTGAGACTTTTATTAGAGATTATAAACAAATAGGAAGCATAGGCGGAGGGGGAAGATATGACAATGTCTTTGATAAAATATTAAAAATGCACATACCTTGTGTAGGATATTCGTTTGGTGTTGATAGAATCATTGATTACTTAACAGCCAAAAATAGTAAAAGGGCATTGTTGGATGTTTATATAGGTTATGTGTCAGAGGAGAATATAAAAGATGCAATATATATAAGAGATGTTCTTAAGAATGCTGGACTAAGAGCGTGTGTTATATATGATCACAAAAGTTTAACTAACCAAATAAGACATGCTGATAGATTGAAAATAGAGCACTTTATTATAGTAGGGAAAAGGGACTTGGAAAAGGGCATGGTAACATATAGAAATCTAAGAACAGGAGAGGAAAGGAAGATAGGAATCAAAGAGTTAAAGGTGCTTAAAGATGTGGTTTGCAGGAATTGATTTGGCTGGAAAAAGTACAAATCCAACATGCATATGCTTTTATAACACCTCACAAAAAGGTTTTGTAATGAAAGAGGCATATAGTGATCAGCAAATTATCTCAGTAATAGATGTGTTCAAACCTAAGATAATTGCAATAGATGCTCCACTTTCTCTGCCAGAAAAAGGAAAGGCATTTAGAAAAGCAGAAAAAGAATTGATAATGATGGGTTATAGGCCGATAAGTGTAAATGTCCCATCTATGAGATTGCTATATGAAAGAGCCAAGAAATTATTGCCATCATTGATGAAATATGGAGAAGTAATAGAGGTATTCGCAACAGCATCACTGAAATCCCTAAAATTGGATAAGGGATATGTGGAGAAAATCTTTGGAAGAAGGGTTAATAAAGATGAGATGGACGCTTTTGCATGTTGCATGAGCGCCATATATTATCATAAAGGAAACTACAAAGAATTAGGCGATAAATCTGAAGGTATTATTATTCTGCCTTTGCTCTTGATGTGAAACTTAAGAAGGTTCAAAAATTCAGTTAATATAACACAATAACAACACCTCCATCTGCTCCTCTGGCTCCACTCTCACCATTGCACCATTCATCATAGCTTATTCCTCCTTGTCCTCCACGACCTCCACCACCAGGCCATTCACCAACCCATTTATTCGCTCCTGGACCTCCTCCAAAAGGAGAAGTTCCATCTTTTCCACAGAGATTAAGGAGATTTCCTCCATATCCACAACCATCTTTTCCAGCACTTCCCGGACAATTAAACCATGATCCCTGAGGTTTTCCTCCCCCTCCACCAGTAGCACCTAATAATGTCACTCCATTTCTTCGTACCTCTGAGGAACCACCAGATTGTCCGCTATGTTCTATACCTGCATTCGCACCTGCTGCATCTCCTCCACCTGATCCTCCAGCCCCCACTATTATAGTTAAAGTATCTCCAGGCGAGACATCATAAATTCCCTCAGCATATCCTCCAGCGCCTCCTGGCGCCCCCATACAGTCACATCCTCCATCAGTACCTCCTCCGCCTGCTCCCCAAACCCTAATATGTGCTTTTGAAACCCCTGAAGGAATAGTATAAGAATAAGTACCTGCCTTATTATATACAAGAATCTTACGAATTTCATCTCCACTTGGCCAAGAAGTTATGCACTCTGATCCTATACAAAATCCAGTATTGGACTTTATATACCCTGCGACATCCAACTTTGCTGTTGGGGATGTTGTTCCTATTCCCACATTGCCATTATTTTTAATAACAAACATTCCCCATCGAGTAGTTCCGCTATCGGAAGTATAACCAATTTCAATTCTTTCTTGAGTACTTGGATTGTGAATATGCCAATATCCAGAACCAGCAGTTCTTTCTAATGTAATCCAATCTCCATGTCCTTGTTTGATTCCAAGTTTACCATGTGGAGATGTAGTACTTATTCCAACTCTTCCTGTGCTAACATCCACAAATAACTTTCCACTTCCAATGTTAAGATTTCCTGATCCTGTAATAGAGCCAGAGATTTTCACATCTCCTCTCACATCCAACTTCGCTGTTGGTGAAGCTGTCCCTATTCCAACTCTCCCAGTACTAACATCCACAAATAACTTTCCACTACCGATGTTCAAGGTACCTGATGAGATAATAGCGCCAGCGGAGTTTAATCCGCCTACATTGATTGTATGCGTAGTGGTGGCTCCATTGTTTGTTATGTCTTGTAACGTATCTTCTATGATTCCAGCATCTATCCTTCCATTCTCGTCCGAGTCAATAGATGTCAAATCAAACCGGCTTTTTGCGATTTGCGAGAGATAATGCCATGGCTTTGTTACATCCACATCCATAGCTAAAGCTATGGAATATAAAAGCATAAGCGTTATCAAGACCTGAGCTGCTATCGAGAGGAGTTTTTGTGAGCATTTCATATATCTTATATTAGGTTGAGAAAGTATATATTTATTTGTTAACATTTAGTATAGAAAAGTTAACATGCCGCATTCCATGAGTGAATGGAGATATTTTCTCGTTAACTATGTTTTTAATAAAACATGGTTAACAGGAAGCATACCACATCAACAACACACATCAGAGCAGCTAATCTTTAACAAAAGGTTAGAGATGTGCCTTCTCAAAAGGCAATAAAGCAGCTATCCTTTTATGGACAATGCCTTATTTATATTTTTATCAAAAAAACTTTATAAAACTCACATAAACAATAATTAATATATGCCATTGGAAAACTACACGGTAAAATATTTTCCTAAAAGTATAGATGAGTTTTTGGGTAATAAACCGCAACTTTTTAAGGTCATAAATTACATAAAAAATCCGATACCTGGAAAGGCTTTGCTATTATATGGCCCTCCAGGAACAGGAAAAACAGCATCAGTATATCTTGCAGCCAAAATAACAAACGCAAAGGTAATAGAAACCAACGCATCAGATACAAGAAATCTCATGAAGATAAAAGAACTCGCGGAAGGAGTAGGACAACAAAGGATTTTGTTCTCACAAAGGCATGTAATTCTTTTGGATGAAGTAGATGGCATAAGTTCAAGTTTTGAGGAAAGGGGAGCAATATATGCAATCACAGAATTAATAAACAAAGCAAAATATCCAATCATTCTGACAGCAAATGATGCATATGAAAAAAAGCTCTCTCCTTTGTGGAGTATATGTGAAATGATAAAGTTCAACAAAGTACCTTCTCGTGAAATCTTCTCAAGATTGAAATTTATTGCTGAAGAAGAGGGATTAAAAATTGATGAGAAAGCATTAAAATTTATAGCTGATAGAAGTAATGGAGATGTTCGAGGAGCATTAAATGACTTACAAATATTGGCATCAAAAAAGGAAAGAATAAGCTATGAAGATGCCCTAAATATCTTGGGATATAGAGAATATGACAAAGAAATATTTGAGGCCTTGCCAATAATATTCAAAACTGAAAAGTTAAAAACTGCATTAATGGTTGCCTCACAGCTAAACATTGATTTAGATATGCTATTTGAATGGATAAGGGAAAACATAACAGTAGAATATAAAGATATTGAGGACATTGCAAATGCGTATTATTATCTCTCCTTAGGAGACTTATATAGGAAGTTAATTGTTAAAAGGCAAAACTGGAAATTTTTGGCATATGCAAATGAATTCACCATTGGTGGAGTTGCTGTGGCAAAAAAGCAAAAGTACCCTGGTTTTACAAAATACAGATATCCTCTAAAGTTAAAGATACTGAAAGAAACAAAAGAAGAGAGAGGAGAGAGAAAAGAAGAGATATCAGAGCTATCAAAGAAATTGCATGCATCAACTAAAAAAGTTAGGGAACATTATGGATTCTTGCTAGAGATAATGGAACAACACAAAAAGAAATAACTTTTTAAAGTTTAGGATCATAAAAATATTTAAAATCAGGTGAAAAAATGGTTGAAAACAAGACCCAAGAGGAATACATCAAAGCATATCAGCAATGGCAAATAGTTGTAATGCAAAAAGAGCAAATGGTTTTGCAGCTATCTGAGATAGAAAATACGATAAATGAGCTTCAAAATATAGAAGGAGATGTATACAAAATTACAGGCAGTGTAATGATAAAAAAGAAAAAAGAAGATGTGCTAAAGGATTTAAAAGAGAAAAAAGACCTATTAGAGCTAAAAATAAAATCCTTAGAAAAACAGGAGAAAACCTTAAGAGAAAAATTGGAGAACTTACATAAAGCAGCTTCCCCGGGAGCATCATAACTCAAAGAAGTGATAAAATGGAAAACGTAGAAATAATAAAAGAGCGCAACACTGCCATTATTGATGGTATTAAAATAACCCATATAGGTCATGCCTCTATAAAGATAACAACTCCTGAGAACAAAATCATTTATTTTGATCCCTATGCATATCCTGAAAAAGGATATGAGGAAAAAGCAAACCTCGTATTTATTTCGCATGAGCATTTTGATCATTGTGCTCCAGAGATAATCAAAAAGATTGCTGTAGAAGGAAAAACAAAAATCATAGCCCATCCAAACTGCCAATCCAAACTTTTAGACATAAAAGCAGAGAAAATGTTTTTGATGCCTGGAGATAAAAGGGAAATAGATGGCATCTCCTTAGAGGTTGTTCATGCTTATAATCAATCTAAACCTTTTCATCCAAAAGGTAGTGGAAATGGATATGTAATAAAGTTAAACAACTTATCGCTATATCATCCGGGAGATACTGATGTAATAGATGAGATGAAGGAATTAAAAGGGAAGGTTGATGTTTTCTTTTGCCCAATTTCAGGAACATATGTAATGGATGAAAAAGATGCCTTAAAGGCAATAGAGTATATTTGCCCAAGTATAGTGATACCCATACATTACAACTATCTTGAGGGATTAGAAAAAGACCCATACAAATTCAAACAAGCAGCACGAGAAAAATTTGGGGATGATGTAGAGGTAATAGTTCTAATAGAATGATCTCATCCTTTATACTTTATCTTTACCATTCCTGTACCTATTGGAGATACATTGCCAATTATCACATTCTCAATAATACTCGTAAGATGATCCACCTCACCATAATATGAAGCCTTTGTAAGATGCTTTATGGTTTCCTCAAAATTGGCTCTTGCTAAAACAGATGCCTTACTGCCTGCAACCCCATACCTTCCAATTGGTCGAATAGTACCGCTATAGCACATTATATCTGCAACAAGCATTAAATGCCTCACATCTGTATCAACTCCTTGGGATCTCATAGTTTCCAAGGCCTCTTTTATAATTAAATTTCTTGCAGCCTCAATGCCAAATACCTCAGCAATTTCATATAAATTATTGCTATATGTTCTTTTCTTATCGACTCCTTTAATACTCAAAACTTTCCTCAGGTTAGAGCCAAGGGTTGTGATAACCCATTCACCATCAACATTCTCTACAAGAATCTGCGTTATGCCTTTTATTCCCTTCACATGCTTATTTCTTAACTTCATCCTTAGATTCTGCAAATCTTTAATGCTGACTTTCTCAGAGAGCATCTTAACTATAATCACATTATCCTCTATTTTTACATCAACATTCCTTGTTGTTTTTGATATGGCTGAAGCAACATTTTTCATAGAGATTCCCAATGCATCTGCTTTCTTTTTATCAATAACCAACTCAATAGCAAACTCGCTCAAATCTAACCTCTCTTCCACTAAGAGATCTTTAATAGATGTCTCCTTGATTTTACTTGCAATCTCCCTTGCTTTATTCTCGTCTTTTGCATATTTCTCCTCTAAGTAAATCTTCATGGAAGGTGTCTTAGGCTCTTTTCTTGCATCAAAAATCTCAATTAATCTTGGTAAACCTTGAGTAGTCACGAGCTGCACTCTTCCAGCAGCGTGGTATGCTCTTAATGTAATCTGTGTTGCTGGCTCAGAAATGGATTGCGCTGCCACCACACCAACAGCTTCGCCATATTCATATCTCATCGACTCATATCTTTCTAAAGCCTCCTTTAGCTTATCCCCAGATAACTCCCTATATTTGTAAGGCAATATCTCCTTAACATTTGCTTTTTTACGAGCCATAACATGATCACCTCTATTCCTTAAATAATCCTCCCCATTCACTTTTCGCAGGATCTATACCATCTTCACCAGCAACAAATTGAATGATATTTCCTGAATCATCCCTTACACTGAGATCCTTCTCAACCTTAAGATCCTGCAAAGCATTTACCAATCTCCTCTCTAAGTATCCTGAGACCCTTGTTTTCAATGATGAATCCATAATCCCTTCTCTTCCCTTCATAGCCTCAAAGAAGAAGCTTGTTGGAGATAAGCCACTCTTAAAACTTTCTCTAACAAAGCCTCTTGCATAAGGGCTAAGGTCTCCTCTCTTAAAATGGCTCAATGTTCTTCCTCTATATCCTCTTCTTGGTCTCTTTCCTCTTATGGTCTCCTGACCAACCAATCCGCTCATATATGCAAGATTTTGAATATTACCTCTTGCACCAGTAATTGCCATGATAAGTGCCTCTGACTCTTTAGCATACTTCTTGATTATTTGTTGCACCTCATTAGTAATGTTCCACATCTCAGCCATTATTAAATCCTCTAAGGTTTCCTCTACAGTCTTTCCAGGTGTTGGTTCTATCTTACCTTCCTTATATGCCTTTATATGCTTCTCGGCTTTTGAGATATAATTTTCCATGATCTTCTCTATCTTCTTTTCTGCTTCCTTAGGTATCTCTAAATCATCAATACCCATGCTAAATCCACGGAGATTTAAGTATGCCAAAATCAATCTTGTGTAATCATATAAGAAATTAACAGCTGCCTCATGTCCAAGCTGCCTGTCAATGGCATCCACCAACATCCCTTTAAATGCAGAAACTGCCTTCTCATCAATACTTCCCTGCAATAAAACACCATTTTCCACAATGACTTCATCACCAACACTGGATTTAAATTTAACCGACACACCTTCTGGAATAATCATGCTTATGACTTCCCTGCCAGTATAGTATTCCTTATCAAGAACAACATCAAATTTTCCAATGCTGGATAGCATATATGCTACGTCTCTCTTAGGGATCTTCTCTTCTTTTGATAGCAAATATCCTCCAGAAACATAATCCTGCTGAGCTCCCAATATTGGCCCACCAAATCTTGGGCTACGAATATTCTCTTGCACAAGCATCAATTCCTCCGCCTCTGCCCTTGCCTCTGCTGTTTGTGGAACATGCAAATTCATCTCATCTCCATCAAAATCCGCATTATATGGAGGAGTAACAACGAGATTCAATCTAAATGTTTTAGCTGGCAATACCTTAACCCTATGCGCCATAATACTCATCCTATGCAGAGATGGCTGTCTATTGAAAAGCACAATATCTCCATCCATCAAGTGTCTTTCCACAATATCTCCTATCTGCAAATTCTGAGCAATAATTTCTTTGTTGGAATCTAAGATCCTCTTCTTTATACCTCTTGGTGTAATAACATAATTGGCCCCAGGATGCTTATGAGGGCCGTTAAGAATGAGCTTTCTTAGTTCTTCTATGTTATATGGAGTAACTTTAATAGGAACTGTAAGCTCCCTCGCAACCTCTATTGGAACTCCAACCTCATTCGGATGAATATTTGGATCAGGTGAAATCACTGTTCTTGCAGAGAAATTCACTCTCTTACCACTCAAATTATATCTAAATCTCCCCTCCTTTGACTTTAATCTCTGTGCAAGTGTTTTTAATGCTCTACCTGATCTATGCCTTGCTGGAGGAATTCCTGATAACTCATTATTGAGATATGTAGCAACATGATATTGTAAAAGCTCCCATAAATCCTCAATCATACCTTCAGGAGCTCCAATTGCCAAGTTATCTTGAAGCCTTCTATTAATCCTTAATATATCCACCAATTTGTGCGTAAGATCATCCTCGCTCCTTTCCCCAGTTTCCAATGTAATGCTGGGTCTTGCAGAAATTGGTGGAACAAGTAAAAGTGTAAGAACCAACCATTCAGGTCTTGCATTTTTTAATCCAAATAAAGATGCCTCCTCATCAGATATATTCTCCAAATGCCTTCTTATCTCCTCTGGGTTCAATTTCCTTTCTCCTCTATAAAAGTGATATGGCCTCTCAAATTTAACCTCCTCAATAGCAGCGCCACATCGAGGACATTTCTCTGGAACTTTAACTTTATTTCCTTGCTTGATCAATTCAACATCTTTCTTTTTGATAAGCAAGGCACCACATTCTGGGCAGGTATAGCTCAAAAAATCCTTTATTTCCTTCACATAATATACATTCACCACAGGTTTAGCAAGGACTATCATACCAAAATGTCCTGGACATGATTCAAATGTATTTCCGCATGTCCTACAAACCATACCTGGGTCAATCACGCCTAAACGAGGATCCATTATTCCTCCTTCAACAGGATATCCATCAAGATCATATACCTCTGATGTTGTGACAGTCATAACTGCTATTTTTTTGATCATCTCTGGGCTCATTAATCCAAACTCAATGGCTCCCACGCTATTGCTTGTCATTATTTATCACCTCATATATCTACATCTCTATCTTCTTTTTAACTTTTATTTTTGGATATATCATCATACCCATTAACTCATCTAAAAGCAATTTGAAAGCATAACTCATCTCAACCTTTGTCACATCTGATCCTTTGCATAAAGGACATTCAACCCTTCCCTTCCTTCTGTTCTCATAAGCAATTAAACCACACTCATTACAAATATAAAATTCATACCTATCAGAACTGAATCTCTCCTTTAATGTTAGTGAGGCTCCATGTCCTATAAGACAATCCTTTTCCATCTCTCCAAACCTTAAACCTCCTTCTCTGCTTCTACCTTCTGTAGGTTGCTTGGTTAATAGCGTAACCTTACCTCTTGCTCTTGCATGCAACTTATGACTAACCAAATGATATAGTCTGAAATAGTATCCCACCCCTATAAATATCTTAACTTTATATTTTCTGCCTGTCCTTCCATCATACATTACCTCACGAGGACCTTCTTTAAATCCCATTTTAATCAACAAATCCCTAATTTCCTCCTCATCTCCTTTAAATGCCGTTCCATCTATTCTCTTACCCAACAGAGCACCCAATTTCCCTGCTAATATTTCCATTAATTGTCCAACTGTCATTCTTGAGGGAATAGCATGCGGATTAAGGATGATATCTGGAGTTATTCCGCTTTCTGTGAAAGGCATATCCTCCTCTGGAACTATCAATCCTATAACTCCTTTTTGACCATGTCGTGTTGCAAATTTATCCCCTATCTCAGGAATCTTCGGTTCTCTCACCGTTACCTTTATTATTTTTTCAGCGTTTTCATTTTGTGTAAGTACAACCTTCTCTACAATGCCTTCTTCTCCTTTCCTAACTGTAATAGAATTATCCTTTTTGTTTTTTATTCCCATTCTTATTTCTTCTTGAATTCCTATAAATCTTATCGGCGATATCCTAGAAACAAGCACATCATCAGAATCCGCATAAGTTTCCACGTTGATGATTCCTTCCTCGCTCAGTTTCGCATAAGCTTCCTCTAATTTTCTTCCAAACACATCCTCATCAGGGAAACCTATAATATCTTCCTGACCTCCCCAATATCTTTTTGCCTCTGCAATATATGTTCTCAAGAAATATGATCTTCCCAGTCCTCTTTCTATAGATGCTTTGTTCACAATAAGAGCATCCTCTATATTATATCCCTCATAACTCAACAATGCAATAACCAAATTTTGACCATTAGGATGTTTGTTCAATCCTGTGAATTCCTCTGTCTGAGTATATACCATAGGCAACTCTGGATACACAAGTAATTGCGCAGCGGTATCATCCCTTATTAAATAATTCTTTAAGTATATTCCTGATGCCTGCACCACCATCCTGGAACCATAATTTAATCTATCTCCTCTATTCATCTCTGGAAACGGCAAAAGTGATGCCTCCACACCTAAAATCATTGCAGGATCCAATTCCAAATGGGTATGCTCTTTTGTAATCTCTTCCTCGCTTACAGCAACATATGCATTATCCTCCTCATTAGCATCCAAGAATTCTATTATTCCTTCATCAATAAGTTGTTGCCATGTTATCTCCCCATTAAGTAGTTTCTTCTTATGTTCCTCTGTCAATAACGGCTTTCCATCCTTCACAACTATCAGAGGTCTAAGAATTCTACCATTATCTAATACAATATGCAGTTCATCCCTATCATCAAGATAATATACGCTCATGGTTTTTGGAAATTTGCCCTTCCTTCTTTTTTCTATAATCTCTTTTCTCATCTCCTCAAGATTTGATGCCTCTCCTAAGGGAATACCATTAAAAAATACTATGCCCATATTTATCACCTTGAATTATTAGATGAAGATTTTATTTCTCTCATTTTCTGTTGCATATTTGCTCATTATGTTCTTAATATCCTCCATTGCTTTTGAGATTACCTTTGCTGTAGGTAATGTGCTAATCTCAGCACCAACCGCACAATAGTTTCTTAGACCTATATTTTGTCCTTCAGGAGTTCTTACGGCACATACTCTCCCAAACTTAGTAGGGTGTAATTCCCTTGCCTCAAAGTGCTCCTGTGTAGATGCTAAAGGAGACACAATACTCCTGAGATGCGCCATTGTCCTTATAAAGTTTGTTCTCTCTAATCTCTGAGAAACTCCTGTTCTGTTGCCAACCCAATTACCTGTTGCCATGGCTCTCATGAGCATATTATCAAGAACATCAGGTGAAATTATGCTCTGTAATCTTGAAATCTTCCTGCCTCTTTTCATTATCTTTTGATAGGAATACTGCAAACGAGATACCAACCCCCACTTACCAATTATAACGCTCCTTATAAGTTGATCTATCAACTCACCAGATAACTTTACCCTCTTGTTGCCATAGTGATCTATATCTTCTTTCTCTATCTTACCATAATATAATTTTATCATGTTCTTCATTATCACAGCCAATAAATATGCCTTCTTCATCCTGCTCCTAGGATCATTTCCTAAATAAGAGAGCAAATAATTATCCAATACATGCAGTACTCTCTCCTCTAACTCCTCCTTTGTCTTTATCCTTAACTTCTTTCCAAGATTTTCAAGTGATTCCTCATAGGTTCTACCAGAGGAATATAGATTTATAAGCACATCCTCTACCTCTCCCTCATCTGGTGAGATTAAAGAGATTATATCTTTGTCTGTTTTTATGCCCAATGCTCTAATCACATCCACAACATTAACAGGATCCTCAACCACATTTGAGAATCTAGTAACTATAACACCATTCTCTCTCCTCTCAAATTGATGTCTCTGAATAAACCCTCCTTTCTCGCTATTTAATCTTGCTACTATCACACCATTATCCTCAAAATATGTGATCTTTCCTGATGCAAGATCCTCAGCTAATATCATTACCCTTTCAGTTCCATTTATAATAAAATATCCTCCTGGATCATCTGGATCCTCACCAGCTTCTATAAGCTCCTCATCACTCATCTTTGACAATACACAAAGATCAGATTTTACCATAACAGGCAAGTGTCCTATAATAACTTTCTCAGGTTGTTTTTCTATATCCTCATATATTGGTGTTATCTCAACAATAATTGGCGAGCGATATGTAAGATTTCTTAATCTTGCCTCAGATGGAAATATATACCTTACAGAACCATCTGCCTCCCTAATTTGTGGCTTATCAAGAAATACTCTACCAAATTTTAAAGTGATGACCTCTTCTGTTGGGAGAGAGATAGTTATTCTCTCAATATCATATAATGTTTTTTGAAGACCTTCTTTTACATAATAATTAAAAGATCCCAATTGGTGATCAGCTCTCCCTTTCATCTTTAGCAATTCATGAAGATAACTTTTTAAAAGTACGCTTTTCTTATACGAAGCCATGCTTATCACATCCTTATCTTAACACTTTAGACTCAAAGATTTATTCTTCCTCATTCCTTTCTCTTTCTTCTATATCTTCATCTGATGAAATCTCACTCTCAGATAATTCCCCTTCTGAAATTATCTCCTCAGAGAGTTCCTCTTCTATACTCTCTCTTGAGGAGACAACTACCCTATAATAATATGATTTGCCTGCAGTAGGGCTTTCTCTTTCAATTTTTATTACATCCCCAACCTTTGCGCCTATGGCTTTGACTGCTGGATCTGTTATAAGAATCTTAGGCAACTTATCCTTTGTTACATTATATTTTTTTAGTAATTCCTCAACTTCCTTTTTACTGAGAATTTCATGCTTTGGAACCAAAAAGTGCTCAAATATCTCCTTATAGTTCTCTCCTATGGACACCACCTGAAAAGGTGAGTTAAGGGCATATGGGCCCGACGGGATTTGAACCCGCGACTCCCGGGTATCTTCTACAGCCTCACCCGGCGGTGAGTCTGGTTAAAAGCTTCACCCCCTGTATTAAGAGCCCGGTGCTCTACCAGACTGAGCTACGGGCCCATATTATAATATTATATTTTAACCAAAGCATATAATTTTAAAAACTTTAATGAATTTAAATAGTTTTTAAATAATAATTAAGGGAGGATTGTTAGAGATGATAAAGGTATTCAACGACCTTATGGAAGAGATAAAAAAATATGATAATAAGGTATTAATATATCATGACATTGATGCTGATGGATTGTGCAGCGCAATCCTTTTGAAAAAATATCTTGAAAAAAATGTAATTGATTTAAAACTTGTACCTCATCATGGAGGTCCAAGAAAAGTCTCAGATAAAATGAAAAAAATAATAAAAGAATATCAACCATCATATCTCATGATATTGGATCTTGCATATGATGATGATATAGAAAATTTAATTAAACTCAAAAGAGAATTAGAACTTAAGAAAATAGCAATCATAGATCATCATGAACTCAATAGATACATCGAGGAGAATATCTATAATTTAAAGGATGAAGTTACTATTATAAAACCACAGCTCTTCTCGAATGTTCCACCAGAGAGATATCCCACATCAAAACTTGTATATGATTTGATAAGTTATGTTGATAATGATATTAAGAAATATTGGTGGATTTCTGCTATTGGTATCATAGGCGATGGTGCATATGAAATGTGGGAATCCTTCATAAAGGAAAGATCAAAGAAAAATGGAATAGAGATTGCTGAGTTAGTGAAAGCTGAAGAACTCATGGATTTTGCTGTTTCTGAAAATAAAGAAAACATTTCTAAGGTGCTAAATCTTTTAGATACCTGTGAGAATGTGTATGATATAACCAGAGAACTAAAAAAACATGAAAAAGTAAGAGATATTGTGAACAAATTGATAGAGAACCATAAAAAAGATGCCTATATTGATCATAATAACAAATTGTTAATTTATGAGATAGAATTCTTTGGATTAAGGTCAAGAATAGCCAATGAAATCTCAAAGAAGTATCCTGAATATGTAGTGATTATATATGGAAGACATCAAGATGATCCCTCAAAATACATTATAAGTTTTAGAAATCAAACAGCAGATATAAATGTTGCAAAATTGATAAAAACTCTTTCAAGAGAAGTTCCAACATTAGAAGGAGGAGGCCACAAACCCGCAGCAGGAGCATCAGTCGATGAGAAATATCTGGAGATATTCCTAAAAAAACTTAAAGAAAAAATCAAAGAAATCAGAGAATCCAAAAAGAAAAAATCAAATTGAAATCTGGTTAACGAGAAGAAATCGCCTTACCAAAAGGTTTGCGGCATGGTAATCACATAAAATGATTAGCTGCTCCGATATGCTTTGGAAGAGGTATGGTATCCCTTAACCAAATTTTAAAAAATAAAAAATGGTTAACGGGAGGAAATCGTCTTATCACATGTCTTGCAGCATGGTAACCTCTTAGAAAGGTTAGCCGCTGTAATGTGCCTTTTAAGAGGTTACATCTCCCCTTAACCATTTTATTTAAAATAAAAATTGGTTAACGCGAGAAAATCGCCATCACAACCACATTGCAGCATGGTAACCCGCTTTAAGGGTTACCTGCTTCCAAACATCTTCGAATGGTTAGCTGCTTCTAAAACGCTTTGAAAGGTTAGCTGCTCAAATGTGCTATTGATAAGGCATGCCTTCTCTTAACCATTTCAAAAATAATAATTGGTTAACGAGAAGCATACCTTTTTCATTCAGCATATTACAGCAGCTAACCTTTCTAAGTGGTGGTTATCATGCCGCAAACCTTTTGGTGAAGTGATATCTTCGCGTTAACCAAAATTGGTTTGTTTTTGATTAGCAAATTTTTTATTTAGGTTTTTTCCCTCTCTTACTATCAAAGCATGAAATTCTTGAAGCATGTTCACATCCTTGATTTCGCTCTCAACTAAAAGGCGAATAGCTTCATAATCAAATTTCTCATCATCTATTATGCCATATAACTTAAACAACCTCAATGTATATTTGTCAACAACAAAAATGGGCTTAAAACCAGCATAAAGCAAAATACTATCTGCTGTTTCCTTACCAATTCCTTTTATGCTAAGAAGTTCCTGCCTAAGATCCAAAACACTTTTGTTCTGTTCAAAGAAGTTCCTCAAAGATTTATGCTTACATATTATATATTCAGCAAACAATTTTAATCTCTCCGCTTTTTGATTATAAAAACCACTTGATTTGATAGCTTCCTTTATTGTCTCCAAATCTGCACATGAGATTGATTTTAAGGATAAAAGACCTCTCTCCCTCAATCTCTGTATAGCCTTTTCCACATTTTTCCAAGAAGTATTCTGCGTTAATATGGCTCCTATTGCTATCTCGTCATTTCCATACTTTTCTCCCTCACATGGCCACCAATTTTGCGGCCCATATTTTGAGTAGAGATAATTATAAAAATCTAAAATCCTCTTGAAATGCCTCATATTCAACACCCAAAGAAAGCCTTCTGAATTAATGATTCTAAAGTAAATCCCTAACAGAGACAACATCGCTCACAACATATTTTGGTTTTGCATGTGGTGGCAATTCCTCAATGATTCTCCTTGCATTTGATGTAACAAGCATGGCATCAACACCGAGCATTGATGCGAATAGCATATCATTCTTAGTATTTGAAATCAATATTGTAGTGGAGGAGTATAAGTCATATTTATGGAGCAATGCCTCCTTAAAATACAAACTTGGTTTTCCCAAGAATAGCTTATTGATTTCTTTATTTAAAGCCGTCTCAAGGTAAGATATAATAGGTAATGTCACAGGATAATTATCATTGCCTATTCTCCAGTAAAGCGCATTATCTAAATGTAATAACATACTTTCCTCATCTTTAAGAATATTATATGCCCTTCTCAATTTCTCATATGTTAAACCCCTATCAATCCCCAATACCACATATGGTGAATTTGATGAGATATGAATATTGTGATTCTCCAATTCCTTTATAAGCCCATACTCTCCTATAACATATACTTCCGCTATGTTATGCCCATAGAGATAATGAACAAGAGAATCAATAGAGGTAAAAAGATTTTCCTCTTCAATATCTTTTAATCCCTTCTCCTGCAGCTTTCTCGTAAGATGCATTTTTGAATAGGCAGAGTTATTGGTTAAAAGAATGACCCTTCTATTATGCTCAAGCAATACAGTGAATATCTTTATAAAATCCTCATTCAACGATTTCCAATCCCATAAAAAGCCATCAATATTGAATAAAAATGTTGTATATTTAATTACCATGCTCTCTCCTCATCATATAAATTTTGGAATTTCCTCTTTAATTATTCCCTTCTTCCTGAGATCCTTAAGTTCTTCCCTCAATTTATTCAAGTAATCATCCAATCTTGCAGTGGTTTTCTTTATAATCTCTTCATCCACCTCTTTTCCCTCTTTTAAATCCATAAGTATTTTTGTCATAGCATTGAATACATTTTCATGTATGCTTCCCAACTTCGGAAAAGCTTGACTTATGGCTTTTGGTAAATCCTCCAATTCCTCAGGAGGCGTTATCCCCACTAATTTCAAGGCAGCAACATTCGCCTTAAGTAGCAACTTATACGATTCCATAACCTCGCTGCTCTTATCCTTTCTTCCAAGCTCCTCTATCAACTTTTGCATTCGATTGACAAATTCATCTGCCATGATTATATGCCTTCCTATCTCCCCTGCTTTCTCAGCTGCCTCTCTATCATCCATATGCTCCAATTCCTTTGCAAAATTTCTGATATCCCGTGCCATCTTAACATACTTCATCTCCAACAATCCCTTTTTAGCAAATACCTTCTCAAGCATATCAGGAACAAGCTCCTTATTTGTAGGATACTCACCAAAGCTCATAAGCGCAGCATTACCAGCATATGCCATAGCTTGCTCTATATAATGTCCCGGAGATTTCAGTTTGCTATATGCCACCTTAACAAAATCTGGTGCAGCAGTTATTTTCTTATCTATAGCCTCTCTTGTAAGCGAAATTAAACCTCTCTCAAGCATTCTTTTGGCTGCATTAAATATTCCAACATCATATACTGCCATACCATTTCTCAATATCGCTAATAAAACAGGCTCAACCATTCTTAGATTTTCCCAAAACTCTGTTAGAAACATATAACTTTGAACAGTAATTCTCTTGTCAACCTTTTCTGCTATTTGCAGAATATCCCTCCATATACTATCCTTCAATGCTGGAGAAGGTTCATAATCAAATTCTGTATCGTCAATCACTATAAATACATCAATATCGCTCTTTTCATGAAATTTTCCTGTAGTTGTAGAGCCATAAACGGCAACGGTTTTTATTGATTTCTTAAATTTCTTTATCAATTCCATTGCAAACTTTTCTACTACCTCTATCCTCTCCTTAAACTCTTTATTTTTCTCAATGAGCTCTTTTTGTTTCTCTTGAAGTTCCTTTCTTACATCTTCAAAGCTCTTATCTTCTTTTTTCTCTGTTTCATTGTTCTCTTTTGGCTCCTCCATGCTGAACTACCTCTCATTCTTTTTTTGACTCTTCTTCTCTAAGATAAACAGTATTTGTTGGGAATGGTATTTCAATATTCTCTTCTCTTAATCTGTTATAGATATTCTCTACAAGCGTTGTCTTTACTGGCCACACATCATCTATTGTAGGAACATCACACACTAAAAGGAAGTTTATACTATAAGCTGCCATTTCTGTCATAAAAACTTTGATAGATTCTTTGTCTACTTTATCTATCTTCTCTGCTTCCTCCTTTAGTATTCTCTTAACCTTCTCTGGATCAGAACCATATGCTACTCCAACTATTATTTTCACTTTTTTTGGTACTTCTCTTGGTTGTGAAAGGTTTTCAATAACATTTTCTGCTATCTTAGAATTTGGATAAATCTTTAATGTGCCATCTAAGGTTAGGAATTTTGTTGACCTCATACCAACTTCCTTAACTTGCATCTTTGCACCATCAAGTATTACCCAATCACCAACTTTTAAGGACTTATCTATGGATACGCTCATTCCTCCAAAAAGATTTTTTATTGTTTCTTGTGCAGCAAAGGCCAATGCAATACCAACAACTCCTGCTGAAGCCAATAGAGGGCTCAGATTTATGTTCCACACAGAGAGAATTTCAAAAATAACAACTACCCAAATAATTGTTTTTATTATTACAGTAGCGATGGGAAGTAAGTTCTCATCTATATCTGTCTTTGTTTTTTTTGCTAAATTATGCGCGTATGTTTCGATAAGAGAATTTATGATACGATAAGTGAACCATCCAAAAATCACAAACAAAAAGCTCAAATATATCTTATCCATATATTTTTCATAACTCAATAAATAACTCAAGTTCCTCAATACTATATAGAAACCTAAAGAGATAAGAAATACCAAAGAAACTGGTTTTGTATGCTCTATAATGATATTATCTAATCTGGTTTTTGTGCTCTTCGAAAACTTCTTCAAAATTTTAAAAATGAAAAGATGTAAAATGCGAATGAGAATGATGTAGATGCCTAAAAATAGAATTGCAAAAATTGTCTCATACATAAAATTAGTAGGTAAATGCAAGTAATTCAGCATATTATTTATTAGCATATTTGTTTCATTATTATTCCAGTTAACCATAATATGATATAAAAATGGGCAAAATTTTATAAAAATTATCTTTCTTAAAATTCTCTAATATGCCAGAAGAAGTTGCTCTTGAAGATGTAATGAGAGATATCAAAAAATATGCAAAAGAAATAAGAGAAGGAAAAATCTTTGTTTATCCTACTGATACAATATATGGCATTGGCGGTAACGCCAACCTCAAGGATGTATGTGAGAAGATATATAAAATCAAATCTCGACCAAAAGATAAACCACTATCTGTAATAGCACCTTCCGAAGAGTGGATTATGGAAAACTTTGATGTCTCAAAGTATATTTTGAGATTATATTTTCCTGGACCATACACTTTGCTTTTAAAAAAGAAGAACAAAGATTTTCTTTCACATGCATCCACATCACTTTATGTTGGTGTAAGGATACCTGATCATCCTATAACAATTTTAGTGAACCATGCTGGAGTGCCTTTAATTACAACATCAGCAAACCTAAGTGGATATCCTCCTGTAAGTAGATATGAGGATTTAGATGAGCGCATAACCATGCATGCAGATTATATAATAAAAGGAAAATGTAAATTTGGAAAACCTTCAACAATCATCAACCCTTACACAGAAGAAATCATAAGAAAATAAAAACTGTGATGTCTTTCAAGTAACCAAACCATCGTATTCGCGAATAAAGGGGTAACAGGAGGAAATCGCTTTACCAAAGGGTTTGGAGCATGGTAGCCGCTTAGAAAGGTTAGGTGCTTCAATATGGTGAATAAAAAAAGGTATGCCTCTCCTTAACCAATTATTTAAAAAAATAAAAATTGGTTAACGCGAGAAAATCGCCATCATAAGTACATCGCATCATGGTAACCTCTATCAAAGGTTAGCTGCTTCCAACCGCTTTAAGAGGTTAGCTGCTGTAATGTGCCTTTTAAGAGGTTACATCTCCCATTAACCATATCCCTTAAAAAATAAAAATTGGTTAACGGGAGAAAATTGCCATCACAACCACATTGCAGCATGGTAACCCGCTTTAAGGGTTACCTGCTTCCAAACATCTTCGAATGGTTAGCTGCTTCTAAAACGCTTTGAAAGGTTAGCTGCTGTAATATGCTATTAATGAGATATGCTTCCCCTTAACCAAAAATAAAAATTGGTTAACGGGAGAAATCCCTTATTACCACAATGTTTTCAGCATGGCAACCGCATAAAAAGGTTAGGTGCTGTAATGTGCCTTTTAAGAGGTTACATCTCCCCTTAACCAATTATTTAAAAAAATAAAAATTGGTTAACGCGAGAAAATTGCCATCACAACCACATTGCAGCATGGTAACCCGCTTTAAGGGTTACCTGCTTCCAAACATCTTCGAATGGTTAGCTGCTTCTAAAACGCTTTGAAAGGTTAGCTGCTGTAATGTGCCTTTTAAGAGGTTACATCTCCCCTTAACCATTTTATTTAAAATAAAATCTGGTTAACGCGCACAAATCCTTATTACCACAAGGTTTTCAGCATGGTAACCTTTTTTGAGATTAATTGCTTTCATATGCTTCCAGTTAACCATCTCAAGGAAACACTCTGGGAAGTTATTAAATAAATTTAAATTTTTTCAATATATCTTAAAAATCTATGGGAAATTCGTCAGAGTTGTATTTGTTGGGTTTTGCTTTTATCTTGATTGGGATGGTTCTGATATTGTATGCTTCCTATAAATCAATACATGAAAAAGGAGATGCATCAAAAGAGAGCATTGAAGCAGGGGTTATAGGATTCATAGGCCCAATTCCATTTGGATTTGCAACATCCAAAAAGATGCTTATATTCTCCCTAATCCTCTTTCTTATACTTTTTCTCATCACCGCATTAATATTTTATAAAGGGATGAAAGTATGAGAAATATACTTGTAAAATTAACAAATGCAAAACTTAAACCCAATTTTAAGGTAAGGGAAATGTCTTCCTTAGGAAGAATTGATATAGCAGCAAGAAGCGTGCTTTATGGTTTGTGGAAATCAAACAACATAAGAAAAGACACTGACGTGTATCTCTATTTTGGAAAAAGGGACAAAGGAACAGTAATGGCATTTAAAGGAAAAAAGATAAGAAAGCTCTCACCAAATGAAAGAGAAATAGGCATATACATCTCTAAAGCATATACTTTATATCACAAAAATAAATATGAAATCACATATAATGGAGTTCATGTATATGAGTGCAATTTTGAGGAGATAGTGCGATATCTAAGAAATAAGTCATCTCTCATCCTATTGCTAGATAAAAGCGGAGATTTCATCTTAAGCGATAAAATAAAATTTAGAGATATCTCTATCATCCTTGGAGATAATAGGGGTTTGGAAGAGGATGATTTGGCAATTATAAACAAAGTATGTAAAGGAAAAATGAGGATAATCTCTCTTGGCAATGAAGAATATTTAACAACACAATGCATCACAATAGTTCATTGGTATTTAGATAATGTCAGAGAAATCTGGTAATCTACCAAGCTATAAGGAGAGATCTTTAAGATATCCCTCTCTTTCTAACCATGCAACCTCTGCTTTTCGATATTTATATATTATATCTCCTTTTTTCTCACCTTCAATTTCCCATGGCTCCACAATAACATAATCCCCTTCCCTCAACCACAACTTTCTTCTTAACCTACCAGGTACTCTGCACACCCTTATTCTCTTATCAGAGCAAACCACACTAAACCTTCCATATCCTAATCTTGCCTCTATAATACCTATAACCTGATTTCCTTCTGGAAGCTTTGCCCTTATAATCTCTTCCTCTCCCTCTAACACATCATCAATCCTTTCCTTTTCTACCAATCATATCACCCTCTCTTTGCCTTATTAGGAACACATCTCTTGTAATTCTTTTTCCGTCTTTTACTCCATAAAATGAAGTGCTCATCTTCAATATATATTGTTTTTTATCAAGGGTTTTTATAAATTTTTTTCCTATCTTCTTTGATCCAAGATATATATCTTTTCCTCCACGCACTCTCTCTATCTTTGTAATAAAGGCGCGAGGCATATTAGATTTCTCAACAAAGGTTGTTAGCTTTTCCTCCATTTTTCTTATAAATGCATTATCACCCCTTATTTGAACAATACATTCATAATAGCCACCAAACATCCTTGAGCATTCATCACATGTTCCAAATCCAATTTGTATCTCCTTTATCACCTTATTTTTTGAATCCACACATCTATAACTATTTCCTTTTATTTCCTCTATGTTCTCTAAGGGAATATTAAGAATATGCGACACGTACTCCTTTAAGTTATCATATTGTTCTTGTGGTGTATTCCACTTTTTACCAATTTTATATCGAAAACATAACCTGCAAAATGTGATGTGGATCTTTTCTTTTTTATATTTTCCTATTTTGCTTTTGCATACATCACAAATAACTTCTTTCTTTTTGTTGATATCTAAATCTCTCCCACATATTATGCATTTTATTTTCTTCATATACTATTCTCTATAGAAGAGATATCTATTTAAATTTAAACGCACTCGCTTATCTTACAATCATAGCTGGCTTATATGGCATAGAAAACTTTGCTTTCTCTTCTTTGCAACATGCCTCCTCAGTAATCTTTATATTGATGCCCAGCTCGTTTTCTAAAAACTCTTTGCTTTCTTTTAACCATGCAATCTCATTATCTCTTAAAAGGTTTTTATATGGCATCTTCTTAATCTTAACAAAATTCTTGCTTACAAACTCTGCAAATATGCTTGGTGGCACTCCAAAGAAATCCTCATTTTTCGCATAATTAATGACCTCTTTAACATTATTCATACCTTTGATCATCTCATATCCCATGTATTTCCAATTATCCGCAATAACTATCTCTAACTCCTTAGGCTCAAAATCTCTTTTCCTTTTTATCAATTCCAAAAGCTCTTTTGCATCATCAATTAGCTTTGCAAGATAATCCTCAAACTCCTCTGCTTCTTTGTTAATAACAACATCATCAAACTCTATAAAAGGCAAATCAATGATATCTCCATCCTTATTTAGTTTGCTCCAAATTTCTTGGGCATAATGAGGTATTACCACACTCAGAATATGAAGTTGTTGTTCCACATAAACCCTCATAACCTCTTTATTTGGATTATTTAAACACCTACGCATATACCACCTCAAAGCATTGAGCATGTCAAAAAACCCATATTTGATAGCATCTCTTGTCATCAAAGCATTCATACTCTCAATAAATAAATCACTCAAAATTTTGATTTTGCTAACAAACCACTTATCTATCTCCCTCACATCTTCCCTTCCATTGTTGTAATATCTCAAAGCAAAATTTTCAAACCAAATCAGTTTTTCGCGGATTTCCTTAACTAAGGATGTTTCAAAGTTAGGATCATCAAATCCAACGTTCCCTGCATATGCCAAAACAAATCTCGTTTCCTCTGCACCAAATAACTCATATGCATCCTTTAAAGTATAGAAATTGCCCAAGCTTTTACTCATCTTTTTTCCATCAACCATCACATAACCATTAACCCCTACTCCCTTAGGATAAAACTCCTCAGGAAATATAGCAACATGATGGAAAAGCATCATAATTAAATGATTTTTCACCAAATCCTTACCAGAAATTCTTAACTCAAAACCACCATCATACCAATAAATGAACTCATCTCTTATCTTCTTAAGTAAATCCTTAGAGATTTTGTTTTCTTTTGCAACGTGTTCTATATCTCCTATACCCAAAAAGACATAATCAAAAAACGAATCTTGTAAAGAATCAATATCAATATCATATTCATCAGGATGCTCCAAATACTTTGCTAAAGGATAGTATGCCATGTATATTGTGGAGTCACTTAAAGATTCTATCAATTTCTCCTTATCAAAAGGTAATCTTGACCCTAAACCCTTTTCTCTTGTAAAAGCCCAATCACATAGCCATTCTACAGCCTCATGAAAGGCATCTTTGAGATTTGGAGGATAAAATCTCATTTTATCTATGGCTTTATGCACAAGATCCTTCCATTTTCTGTCTGAGTACTTTATAAACCACTGATCATGAACTATCTTAACAACTGCATGTGTTAAACATCTGCATACAACTCTCTCAGGTAAAATATAAAACTCAAAAGCAATTCCTTTCTCCTTTAAAAAGGAAATAATTTTCTCTTTTGCATCCTTAACGTACATTCCTGCAAATCTCCCGAATATATCCTTCAGGATACCTTGATGATATTCCAGTTTATAGATGTTCTTGGTTGCTTTTTCCAATTTATCTTTATCTTTCTGTGATGAAATTCCCATTCGCTCGCAGATTTCCTTAGCCGGAAACTCACCATATCCCTTCAAATTAATCAAAGAAATCATCTTCATATTTTTCACAGTCTCTGCCCATCTTTTATCATTTTCAAGATCCTTCAAGGCAGCATAATCATAAGGTGCATGTGAAGGTACTGACATCACTATTCCAGAGCCTACTTTTGTATCAACAAAGGATGCAGGTAATACCTTAACCACATCTCCTGTAACAAGATTCTCAACCTCTTTGCCAAGAAGATCCTCTCCTTTTATTTGCTCTATAATGTTTCCATCAATATCCTGGAATTTGAAATTCTCTATCACCTCTTTTGAAATGATTAATCTTTCTCCTTGGTTTGTCTCATACACCACATACTCTCCAGCAGGATTAACCCAAATATTTGTTACTCCCCACAAAGTTTCAGGTCTATATGTCATTGCAAGGAGATATTTATCTGAATCTAACAATTTAAACTTTATCATCACAACCCTCTCAGGCACTACTCCCTCTCCCTCTACTCTATCATGATCCCCTATTGCACATTTATCTTTTGGGCAATACACTACTGGATGTGAACCCTTATAAATGTAGCCTTTATCATAAAGTTTTTTATATTGCCATTTTATGAACTTATCATATGCCTTATTGATTTCTGTTGTGATAAATCTTCTTCTCCAATCGATTCCATATCCCAATAAATTAAGATGCTCATAAGCTTTCTCTGAAAAGAACCTTATCCATTCCATTGGATCCTTAAATTTTTCTATATCCTTTATTCCCATCCTCTTTAAAATCTCTATCTGCTTCTTCTCTCCTTCAGCTATTCTTTGGGCTGCAGCAATAATGGGTTGTCCGGTAGCATGAAATCCTTGAGGAAATAGAACATTGAATCCTTCTTTTCTCTTTAAACGAGAAATTAAATCAACTTTTAATGATGTATATCCATGTCCCAAATGCAGATATCCATTAATATATGGATAAGGAAAGTTAACAAAAAATTTCTTTTTGTTAATACATGGATCAGCATTATATTTTCCTTCTCTCATCCACTTTTCATGCCATTTCCTAACAAGTTCATTAAAAGGAGATGCAAACTTAGTTGAGGTATTCTCTCCATGTTGCTTAGACATAATCATTATAATGAAAGAAAGAATTATTTAAAAAAGTAATCTTACAAAGCATTGTCCAATAATATATTTTGAGAAATTTGGTTAACGGGAATCAGAGCTCTATTCAAGGGGTTAACTGCTCTCATGTGCTTCTGTGAGAGGTTATGTTTCCGCTTAACAATAAAGGATTATCGAACAATGCCTAATCTTATAAAGAAGTGGAAATATTTTTATAAATCCAAAAATTAAATTTGTAAATATGGGCCCGTAACTCAGCTTGGTAGAGTGCCCGGCTTCGGACCGGGTTGTCGTGGGTTCAAATCCCACCGGGCTCGTAATCCAGATGATAATTAAGTTTTATTTGATAAAAGTGCTATTATACAAAGATACAAAGCCCAAGAACTGAGGCATTGTCCAATAATTCTTTATTGTTAAGCTGAGCATCCTTTTAAAGAAGCGCATTAAAGTAGCGAATCTTGTAGAGCTAATGCGATTACCGTTATAAGTGCTATTTGCGCGTTAAATTTCTGCTTAACAATAAAGAATTTTTGTGCAATGCCCTTTGATGTTTTTCATTAAACAACATTTTTAAAGTTCAGATGAACTATATTTTATAAGGTGGTAGAATGTCTCGAGTAAGGTATGCAACTAAGGAGGATATAGAGAGATTAGAAAGGAAAATTGACAACTTAACTCAAGTTATAAGGGAATTTTTAGATGAAGAAATCATAATAGAGAAAAGATTAAAGGAAATTGAGAACGAAGAATATGATGATTATGAAGAATTTGCTAAAAAGGAGTTGAAAATAGATGTATGAGTTAAAAATATTGAAATCTGCCCAGAGGGATATGAAAAGCATAAAAGATAAAAATATTCTTTATAGAATTCATAAAGCTATTCTGTCTTTAAAGCACAGCCCATACATTGGCAAAAAGTTAAGAGGGTTTGACTCTCTTTATAGAATAAGGATTGGCAAATTTAGGATAATTTATAAAATAGATGAAAAAGAGAAGGTCATTTATATTGTCTTAATAGACAAAAGGTCAAGGGTTTATAAAAGGATTTGATGTTGGCGTTGTCCAATAATTCTTTATTGTTAAGCTGAGCATCCTTTTAAAGAAGCGCATTAAAGTAGCGAATCTTAAAGATGACATGCTACAAAACCTGTAGTAATAGCGATTTTTTCCGGTTAACAATTTTTATCTATTCAAAATAATTTGTTAACGGGAAGCATAGCCCTATTCAAAAGGGTTAACTGCTCTCATGCGCTTCTTTGAGAGGATATGTTTCCGCTTAACAATAAAGAATTATTGTGCAATGCCAGAACTGAAATTTCTGAAAAAAAGTATTTTAAAAATCTCTTTTTATAACTAATATTTGTTGGCGGCCATAGCGGCGGGGAAACACCCGGACCCATCCCGAACCCGGAAGTTAAGCCCGCCAGCGATGCCCTAAGTACTGCCCCGGCGGGGGTGGGAACAGGGCGACGCTGCCAACACCCTTTTTCTTATTCAAAATATAACTCCCGATATCTTCTAAATGCATCTTCTATCTTTTCCTTAAATTCCTTATATGATGTCCATTTCTCTAATGTAAAAAGATAGAGATATTGATCCTCATCCGAAATGATATAGTATAGCCCTTTCTTGTCTTTAAGCTCCTCCCATGTCCCATGTCTATAGAGAGCAATCTCTCTTCCTATTTTGCCAAGGTAAGCTCCTGTTTGTGGTTCAATGAGTATCGCATTTTCATTCTCTAAATCGTATGGAGTTGTGATAGTTTCCTGTGCTAATGCAACAACACAATGTCCCCCAGACTTTCCTTCTGTATCTTCCATATTTCCGCATACAACAAATATGTGATTATAGTTATAGAAAATGTTCTCATAAACATCTGGTACATACCATGTTTTTGCATTGTCTAAAAAGAAATTGCTCTCTTGCTCTTTACTCTCAGGAAATTTTTGGGATGAATAAGTTCTTAAAAGTATATTTTTGATTCCTTTATTAAAACAGTAGTTTTTTAGATAATTAAATTCTGCTTTATAGAAAAAGGCATAATCCTCGCAATCTCCTCCGCCCTTCTCAACAAATTCTCTAAGCGATAATAAATTCTCGCTTTTATTTGTGGTTTGATTGTCATATTTATAGTGAAATCCATATACTTCATCATTTAATAAATAAATGCAACCTAAATTTATCTCGCAATAATCATCCTCGACCTTTAAACATCTCTTAACAAGAAGATTCATTTGATATTCACTTAATCCACTATTTTGTAAATTTGCATTTTCTTTAAACCACACAAGTGCCTCATTTATTTCCTCTTCATATAATCTCAGCTCTTTTATTGTACTTGAAATATATTCCTCAAGTTCTCTATATCTCGATGAGAGGTTATTTAAGGACTCGTTTAATGATATTATTTTTTCTTCAAGAGAAGAGGTATATCTTTTATACTCATCTATATTTCTTTTACATTTTTCAAGCTCTGTATCTCTTAGAGCCAACTCATTCTTTAGAGTCATAATCTCAGAAACCAATAAAAAGATAACAATTATAAAAATTATATAAGAAATATACAATAAAGTATTGCCCCTAAGATTTCCTTTTCTATTCATAGAAAAAATAATTGTGAAATAACTTTAAAAAATAAACGATGAATTCAGAATGAAAATGTAATGAAATTTTGTCCAATAATTCTCTTTTAATAAAATTTGTTAACGGGAGAAATTCAATTCTCCAAAGGTCCTACAGCATGCTAACCTGCCTTGGAGTATTCTACATATAGATGCTTTATAAGGTTTACTGCTCTAATGTACTCTTTAAAAAGGTTGTGTTTCCAGTTAACAAAATTTATTAATGGTTTGTTAACGGGAGAAATTCGCTCTTGCAGAGGTCTTACAGCATGTTAGCCTTCATTAAGGTTTAGTTGCTTCCTAAACGCCTTAGAAGCTTAACTGCTCCGATGTCGCTCTTTAAAAAGGATATGTTTTCCGTTAACAAATTTTTTGTTGATAAGAATTATTGGACAATATCTAAAAATCTTGCAAAATATTTTAAAATTTAAGATATCCTAATATCATTATCCTTTTTAGAGTGATGTATGGATGTAGCACTCTAAGTGCTGAACACGAAAACTTCTTTAGAGGTGTAGAAAATGGCAAAGAGTGCATATCACTATATGAATGAGATGTGGAAAACAAGATATTCTAATGCTGCTCTAAAAGATGTGTGGAAAGCAAGGTTAATTCAATGGAGAAAGGAAGAGGTCGTTACAAGGATTGAAAAACCTACAAGAATAGATAAAGCAAGAAGAATCGGCTATAAAGCAAAGCAAGGTTTTGTTGTGGTAAGAGTAAGAGTAAGAAAAGGGGGGAGAGATAGGGAAAGGATAAACAAAAGAAGAAGGCCAAAGAGAGCAGGTCAATTATTGTTCACTCCTAAGAAATCTTTAAGATGGATAGCAGAAGAGAAAGCAGCACGTAAATACCCAAATTTGGAAGTTCTTAATTCATATTATGTGGCAGAGGATGGAGTATATAAGTGGTTTGAGGTTATTTTAGTTGATCCTCATCATCCTGCAATAATAAATGATAAAGAGATTGGGTGGATTTCCTCTGGAAAGCATAAAGGCAGGGTTTTTAGAGGCTTAACTGCAGCAGGTAAAAAATCAAGAGGTTTACTAAATAAAGGTAAAGGTGCGGAAAAAGTAAGACCAAGCATCAGAGCAAACGATAGGAAAAAATAAAACTATCCTATTATCTCATTTTTCTTTAACTCTCTCAACATGTTTTCCAAATGCTTGCCGTACCAATAACTCTTTTTGCATTTTTCACATATGAAGAAAGTGGTGTGGTATTGAGATGCTTTTGGAGGAATTTTGTATTTTTGTTGAATATCTTTTGACGGATTCTTGATCACTTTTAATGTTCCTCCGCATAGAGAGCAAAATTTTCTTGGATTTTTTAAATCCACATCTATTTTTATATTGAACTTTTCTATCAACAGTTTTAATATCTCATATTTATTGGTTGTGGTTAGATATATGCTCTTGAGATTGTATTCTTGTGCCTTTTTATATATCTCCTTTGATCTCGTTATGATAATTCCCCTTTCTTTTAATGAATGTGAAGTCAAAGAAGAGATAATTTCACAACGAAAATTTAACATTCTAAGAAGTTTACATACATGATTTAAGGTAACATCCGCATACACCACATCAAATTCTGATGAGGTTCCCATTTTTTCAACATCATTCCTCAACTTTTCGGGACTTCATTTTGCTAATAAGTAATTTTAAATATGCCTTTGATCTTATTCTACCTGCAGATGCTTGTCCATAAAGCATTCTATATTCAGATCTTGTGATGATCCCTTTTTCTTTGAATTCTCTTAGAAGCCTCCTCACAGCTCTTATCCTATTCATCCAACTTTCCTTCTTTGGCATACGTGCTGTTTTTTTACCTCTTCTACTTCCTGGTCCTTTTCTTCTTCCTTTCTTTTTTTGCTCAGCAATATAATTTGCTCTCACCCTGCTTACTCCCTTCTTTTGTTTCTTGGCAATGTATCCCTTATTAATCAGAATTCTTATGCTTTCCCTAGTAAGTGCATTTTTTATCTCTTCTAAGTGCTCAGGATCAAACCACACTCTATCTTGCCCAACCTTTAGGATTTTCGCTGCAAGTTTTCTTTGATAATCCAACCTCATATAATCACCACATATCATTCATTTGATTTCTTACCCTTAGTAGTTTTCTTTTTCTGAGATTTTTTTGGTTTTTCTTCTTTCTTTTCCTCCTCCTTATCCTCTTTTTTCTCTTCCTCTTCCTTTTGAGTAATCCTTTTAGATGATAAAGACATGGCCTCTAACATTTCCTTTACGCTGCTATATCCTTTATCTCTTACTCTTGATATCACATTTGGATTTATCACATGAATTCCTCTTTCTTTTGCTATCTTTAAGATCTCCAATCTTTTCTTTAATCCTATAGAAGAAGATATTCTTATCGCATCTGTTTTTGGATCAACATTCTCAAGATCCCTTAATGACCTTATAAGTATCTCCCTATATCCTGATGGATGTATATGTTTTAAATTTTTTGGAGTTCCGTATCCTACTGAAACCTTGGCACCAGCTCCTTTTATGCTTTTTCTTATTTTATTATCCCTTCCCCTTTGTTTTCTCCAAGAGTCCTTTATCCTCTTATAACGTGCATAGTTAACTCTCAAAAACTTAGGTATTCTCTCCTTCAATCTTGCTCTTATCTCCACCAACTGCTTAAATGGACCTGGCATAGTTCATATCACCTATCCTTGTAAATAATATAAATTCCGTCTGCAAACTTTCTTGGATCCCTACCTGATTTATTTTTTGTTGCTAACTCTATATTTGCTGCCGTTTGTCCAACCTTTTCTTTATCTATACCACTCACAATAACCTCGTCACCTTTAACCTCAACCTTTACTCCATCAAGTATCTTTGCATATCTATTTCCCTTTTCACCAAGAAAGTTTGAGATAACAACCTTATCTCCCTCAACCTTAACTGTCATAGGAAAGTGACTATAATATATCTTTAACTTATATTTGTAACCTTTAGTGACTCCCTTAAACATATTTCTAATATGCGCCCTCCATGTATGCATTATAGCTTTATCCTTTCTCCTTAACTTTTTATCTTTATACTCTATATTAATTTTGTTATCCTCTATTGAAATGACAATTCTAGGATGGAAAAATTTTCTTATTAACGTACCTTTTTCGCCTTTAACTTCTAAAATATTGTTTTCATATTTCACATCAATACCGTCAGGAATCTCTAACATTACATTATATCCATCACCCTTGCTTTTATCACTTCCTTTAGAGGTTGTACTCGCCATTATAACCCCCATAATATTAATATACATATGCTATCAATGCACCACCTATCTTGCCCTTAGCTTCCTTGTTCGTCATTACACCGCGAGATGTGGACACTATTAAGATGCCTGTATCTACTGCAGGTAAAAACTGCTTTTCCCATTCTAAATATTCATTTTTCTTTATGAAAAATCTTGGAAGGATAGCCTTGCATTCATTTAGATATTCAGATAAAGTAACCTCTATAACTTTACCCCTTGACTCATCTAATATCTTATAATCCTCCACATATCCATGCTTTTTCATAACCTCCAACACATTCATGAGCAACCTTGAATATTTATTTTTCAATATCACCTTCTTTTTTCCATGAAGAATGCCATTCCTTATAGCCGATAATGCATCTGCCAAAAGTTTTGTTCCCATTTCCACCTCACCGCAATTACATATATTTTTCAAATCCTAATTCTTTTGCAATTTCTCTAAAACAAATCCTGCAATATTGCAAACCATACTTCCCAGTATGTCCCCATCCTTTTCTTCCACATCTAATACAAACAGATGTCACAAAACCTGTCTTTCTCTTTTTTGGCATATTATGTTTTATAAATACTGCTTTTTTTCCGGGTTTGTGTTCGATCTGCCTTAGCATTCTTTCTGGATGTGATGCCATATTTCATCCCCTCATGATTACACCTATTCTCTTAGTATTTGAACATTAAATTTATTTTTTATAAATTCAATGGCTTCTTCTTTTGTTATCAAATGATTCTTGCCTATCTTTGATTTTCTGTATTTTCTTCTTTTGACTCTATATCCAGGTCTCTCAAGGTTCACAAATACATCTAATCCCATAACTCCTATGGATGGGTCATATTTTATTCCTGGAATTTCTAAGTATTCCTCTATTCCAAATCCAAAATTTCCATATTCATCAAAGTTACTTTCTTTTATCTTATTGTCCTTTGCCTCAAATAATTTTTTTAGTATTTCCTCTGCATATTCTTTACGTAATGTTATCTTAGCACCTATTGGCAATCCTCTCCTTACTTTAAATGTCCTTGCTCTTCGTGTTGCTATGGTATAAATGGGTTTTCTATTTGTTATTTTCTCCAATAATTTATATGCTTTTTCAGCATCTTGAGGTTGTTTAACTCCTATATTTAATGTGACCTTCTCTATTCTTATTTTTCTCATCGGATTTTCTTTTTTTTGTTTGGTATCTTTTCCCTTTTCATCTGCTCTTGTAACCATATGATAACCTCATCTCCCGAATATTAGTTAAATATCTCTAAAAACCCGTTATATTTAAAAAATTTGTAGTTTTTCAAAACAACTTGAGAACTAGCTTTTTATAGTGGTAAAAAGCATCTAACCCACAAAATAAGGTATCATTCCTTTTATATACTTGAAAAAAGCAACTTCTTCCAGATAACCAATTTTAAAAATTTTGTTACCGGAAAAGAATGTCCAAAACCAAACTTTAAATGAAACAAATATATTTCGAAATTTCTGTATTTTATTATATTCCTAAACACTATAAAATAATATTATGGGGATTTTAGAGAGAAAAAAGAGTGGAAGTTCATATTTGATAATCGCGGCAGGAATTGTCGTTGTTTTGGGAGTGATATTTACTGTTTCAGAAAAATATAACTTCACTTTTTCCTGTGATTTAGTTGAAAAACACTATGAAGAGTTTGCATTACACATATTAAATGCATTATATGCTGTAAATCGATTAGATGAAGGTACTTTTTCTATGAAAATAGGAGATCACTTCAAATATTTTCTTTCCAATGAAAACATTATTATTTATTATAAAGGAAGTTGCAAATCTTCCAAGAATTTCATCTCACTGAAACACAACTTAAACAATGTAAAACCATCAACATATGAAGGAATCGATTTTTGTGTTAAAAAAGAAAAAGGACATATTAAGTTATGTTGAGGGGATTCATAATGGGAAGCGATTCATCACATGAGTTTGGAGAGATAATGGCAGGTATTATATATATCCTTATTTTTGCATTATCTATAGGTATCGGCATAATGGCTGTACGAAATACAGTAAAGGTTACTAAAGAATATAATGTTGATCAATATCTAATCTTGAATGCTATATTATCGTCCATTCACGAGATATACTACTTAAACGGATCCTATTATATACCTGAAACCTTCATCAAAAAATGTGGTAAAGGATATGAGAACTTTGAGAATTGTCTTCATATTTCAATTCCTAATAATTATCATGTCAAAATTTATCATATCACAGACACAGGGGGTGAATCCACATTATTGAATATCCCTGGTGGAAAGGAATATAAGATTATCTATAGAACTCCACTATTAATTGAGTATAATGGACTAAAAAATTTTGGATGGCTTGAGATAGGTGTTGGCAAATGAGATGGAAAAAAATTAGAAAAGGAATGATAGCACTTCCAGTTGTTCTCCTTATAGTGCTTTTTTTAACTTTGGTTTTTTATGGAGTTCTCAAATTAATAAAACTTAAGAATTTTATTACTCGCTCTCATATTGCGCCGGGATTTGATGAGGGGGTAAGATATGATTCTTTTCTTTTAGATGCAGTAATTTTAGATGAGTCATGCACACATCGCATCCTAAATATTAATGAGAATTTTTTATATGCTCTACTTTCAGATATAAATGAGAATCAAAAAGAGGAGATAAGAAAATGTATGAAAACGTACCTTGACAAGTATAACAATAAAGGAGCTATGCGTGTAACGTATTTTACAATTTTATATCTCAATAGAGATGTAATATTTTCTTATAATGGAGAAGGAGAAACATCAATTTCAGAGAGATATTTTATAGATATCTATACTCCTAAAAGAGTTACATTAAGCGTGGAGGTAGGATATGGAAAATAAATACTTTAAGAGATTATTTTTTAAAGGTTTTGTGTCAATTTTAGGATTGGCTGTGGTTGTTGGTGTTGCTATTACGTATTCTCTCCTATTCAAATATATGCAATCCTCTGTAAAGATGAGAGATCCTTTTGTAAATCAAATCTTTGAAGATATTCGTGATATGGAAAAATACGAAATCGAAAATATAAAATATGGATTGTATTCAAAAGATTTTTTGATTTATAACCTTGGAAATTCTCTTAAATCTTCAGGTATGTTCTGTACTAAAGGAAGTTATAAATACAACAATATTGAGGTATATGATGGGCATTATGTAATAGCAAGGGTAAATGATAAAGGTATCTTTTTTTCTCCATTACTTTTAAGAAGCAGAGTAGTTCTTAAATCCCCATATACTACTCATTCGTCATCAAAAGGGATAGTGATATTCTCAAATCCTTCCGATAAGATAACTCTTGAGAAGTGTGAATATGAAATCGTATTTAATAGAAAATATAACAATAAAGTGAAAATATATGCGTTCAATTTAAGATCTGGAGAATGCATCATCAAAAGCGAATATCCATTTATAATAAATGAGTACTCAAAACCCATCGACGTGAGATTCTTAGAATTTAATCTTCTAAGTTTAGTTAATAATATAGATTTTCCAATCCAATTTCTTTCTTTACCTCAGGAAAAACTTAATACCTTCTTAAATGAATTAAAAAATCTCTTTGGTAAGAGAGTTGAAATCATAGATATGTTAAACCTCAATAATGAAATTAATGGTTATGAAGAAATTAGAGAAAAGCTGAGCAATTTTCTTTTCCTTAAAGAGGAAATCAGAAAAAACATTGTCCATCAAATATCATCGCTGAATGATAATGAGAAGAAAATTCTTTATGATGCCCTCGCAAAAGGAGGAGATGTCAAAGATGCTATTTCACAAATTATAGAAAAAGAAAAAATTGAAGGAATAGATAAAGAAAAAATATATGAACTTGGAGAATTAATCGACAAGACCAGCTTAAATGTTAACAGTTTCTTTAGTTCTGAAGTTATGGAAATCTTTAATAAATATGATGATGCAGATGAAATCTTGAAATACACTTCCTCATTAAAGAAAGAAGAGAGAGAGGTATTAGAGGCTCTACTTGATCAACACTCTCTGGATGAACTCTCACGTTGGGATAGCTCACATCTTATAGATGAGATAGAATCCAAGACATCACAACTTGGCATTTCAGGAGTGGATATCACATCTATTAAAAAACATATTAATGAATACAAAAAATTCGGTATAGATGATAATGATCTCAAAATAATTTTAGATATGGAATATGAGTATCTTGATATCAATTTTATAAATGATATGTATAAGTGGTCATCAAATTTATATTCTCTCTCAGAGCTTGAGGATGCTTATAAAAGATGTGTCAATTTGAAGAAATATAAAACACTAATGGAGATTATGGATACAACAGAGATTTCCTTTTCTCCTTCATATGATGTCAAAGTGGGATATGAAAGAATGGAAAGTTTTGGGATTCTTGATGGCACAATAGAGATATTTAATAAAGAAAAACTGGAAAATGTTGATTCTCTTTTAAAGGACATGGGAATAGAGGAGAAGGACTTAGATAAGGCAAAGGATATCCTTCTTAAAGGAAAAATAAAAAGCGTTGATGACTTAAAATCTCTTAGAGAGATTTATAAGAATCTTAAGAAATATGATTATGTTTCCATTATTGATAGAATGCTCTCTTATCCTTCACTGAGCGATGTGATGGTTAAGGAATTAGTTGGGAATCTCAAATTGTCCTTAGGGCTAAGCTTTATTACTGAAACATGTAACTATGCTGTATCTTCAAGTAGAATTTTCGACTTTAATCTTGCTATGAATGGATATGCTATCCTTAAAAGAAATTTTGATCCTGAAAGAATGATAAAGATATCCCTCTCTAAAGATATAGCATATAAGTATGGAGATGTTATAGACATACTACCCAACATCAAAGATTTTGATTTGATAGATATAGAAAGTTGCTCAAAGTTTTTAGATATCAAAAAGGTAGCTTTAACTCTGCTATACATGTCACAAATGATGAAGGACAAACCACCAGATTATCTATCCTCATGCTATTATGCTGATTTTGGAGAGATGTCATATGATGCTTATGTTTACAATTTCTCAAATGGCTTAGGTATTGCTCTCTTTAATGCTCCTCTAAAGAAAAAATTTGAGAATTATGATGCAACATATTATCCCTTTTTTGATTTACATTCTAAAAATGCAATTTTTAAGGATTATGAAGATGCAATTAATAATTTACAAGAGCATAAAGATACGCTTATAGAGATAAGGAAAAGGATAAAAACTAGAATAAATGAAATAAAAGAGAATGAGTTTGAATTTGAAACACTTCAATGCGGTAAATGTGAATTTGCTCCAAATCCTTTGAAAAGAATTCAAGAAGATGAGTTAAAGGAAGAAGTGGAAAAGATACTTCAGGATTACAAAAATGAGATATCCTTAGAGATAAAAAATGTTGAAATAAAGGAGGAAGTTGAAGATAAATCCCAAAGCATTTCTACAGGTTGCTTATGCTCTGATGGAAACACCAATCTTAAAAACCTTTATCTTTGCAAAACAAAATACATTATCAATAGAGGAGGAAATGTCTATTTAGCATATAAGTACAAAGGTTTTGAGTTCATAATTGTGATTGAAATATAAAAATATTATTGATTAAATTTTTGAAATAGTTTGTTAACTGGAAGTGTACCTCATCAATAGCAGATTAGAGCAGCTAACCTTTCTAAGCGATTAGCATGCTGAAAACCCTTTATGTTACCGATATTCTCCCGTTAACCAATTATTTTTAAAAATAAAGAATGGTTAACGGGAACCATACCTCATCAATAGCACATCACAGCAGCTAACCTTTTGATGAGGTTCAAAAGCAGCTAACCCCTTCAAGAGGTACCATGCTTCAGAACCTTTGGAAAGCGATTTCCTCGCGTTAACCAATTATTTTTAAAAAATAAAGAATGGTTAACGGGAACCATACCTTATCAATAGCACATCACAGCAGCTAACCTTTTGATGAGGTTCAAAAGCAGCTAACCCCTTCAAGAGGTACCATGCTCAAGAACCTTTGGAATGGCTATTCCTCGCGTTAACCATATTCCTTAAAAAATAAAAAATGGTTAACGGGAAGTCTAACCTCGTAAGAGACAGTCCAACAACAGCTAACCTTTATGAGCGTTTTTGAAGCAGCTAACCTTAAAAAGAGATTTGCATCCTTCTCTTTCTTTCCATACCTCAGTGATAGCGATATCTTCGCATGCTAACTCTCAAAAATTCCTATTCTTTGAATAGCATTCTCGCGTTAACCTTTAATCTTTTTAAATTTATACCTTCACTATTTTAAAAATAGGGCATCGGGGAGAGAGCATGACTAAACTTGAGAAATTAAATATAAAGGGCCTTTTAGAAAAAAACAAGCTCATTATAGGAAGTGAAAGAACATTGAAATTTGCAAAAAACAATAAATTAAAATCAATTTTCATTGCAAGCAATGCTCCAAAAGAATTAAAAAACGAAGCAAAAATAATTGCAAAGGCATTAGGGATTGAGTTGGTTGAGTTAGAGGAAAACAGCAAGCAAATAGGTACAAAGCTTGGGAAACCTTTCACAGTATTTATGATTGGAATATTAAAATAGCCTCTAAAAGGTGAGAAGAATGATAATAGGGAAATGCACATCATGTGGTGGAAATATATATGTAGGATCTCACTATTCCGTATTTAAATGTCCTTCATGTAAAGAAGTTGTTATCATGAGATGCGAAACCTGTAAAGCGCATGGTAATTCATATACTTGTCCAAAATGCGGCTTTACAGGTCCTTAATAACATGCATGATTTGAAGATAAGGTAAATCTACATGATAAGGAGAAATAAATTCTTGCATGAGAAGGAGTATGTGAGCTATTTCTCACGATTAATTGAAATAGAGAGACAAGAAGAGATGAAATTTCATGAAGAGGAAATTGTAAAACTTAGTGCAAAACAAAGAGAGAAACTTGGAAGGTGTATCACAGGTCTAAAGTTCTATAAAAAGGAAATAAATAGCTTAGGGAAATATCTTATCTACTTAAAAAGAAACAAAGAGATTAAGGATACTGAAATCAAGGAAGGAGATGTAGTGCTTATTTCATCTGAGGACGAGAGCCCTATAGAGCATGGCATTCAAGGAAACGTGGATTTTATAGGTAAAAACATAGTTGTGCTTCTTTTCGATAAACTTCCTTCAAAGATAATCTTGAATAAACACAAAAAATATCGTCTTGATTTATATATCAATGAGGTCACGTATAGAAGAATAAAAGAGGCATTCTCAAATGTACGCGCAAAGAAAAGTTTATTTCCATTAGAGATACTTTTTGGTCAAAAGCAAATCTCTCTAAAAGAAAAGCAGAATAAAAAAGTGGAATTTTATAATGAAAACCTAAATGAAACTCAAAAAGAGGCAGTTATAAAAGCATTATCTTCCGAGGTTCTATATCTAATCCATGGACCTCCTGGCACAGGAAAAACAACAACATTAGTTGAGATTGCTATGCAATTGGTTAAGGAAGGAAATAAGATATTGGTAACAGCCGACTCCAATACGGCAGTTGATAATTTCATAGAAAAATTTAGTATATATGCTGATCAATTTGGCATAGAATATGTAAGAATAGGAAGTATCTCACGAATAAATAAGAACATCATAGAAAAAACTTTGGATTATAAGGTAAGCAAGATTCTCAATGATGAAGAGACTATGAAGCTATATCAGGAAATAGAGAAAAGGGAAAGAGAAATTGCAAGGTGTGTAAAACCTACGATGTCAAACAGAAGAGGTCTAAGTTTTGATGATATTTTGAAGTTATCTATAATTGGAAAATCACTTAGAGGGTTACCTTTGAAGAGAATAAAAAGTATGGCAAAATATATCAAACTCAAAAGAGAAATAGAATTGTTGAAAAGCAAAATCAATAAAAAGAGAGATAAAATAATCAATGAAATTATAAATAGCTCACAGGTAGTATTTACAACAAATTCCACAGCAGGTAGTGAAATACTTAGAAACGTGGATTTTGATGTTGTTATGATAGATGAGTCCACACAAGCTACTGAGCCATCATCCTTAGTGCCATTGATAAAAGGTAAAAACCTTATATTAGCTGGGGATCATAAGCAATTACCCCCTACTATCCTTAGCGAGAAAGCAAAAAGAGAGGGTTTAGAAAAGAGTTTGTTTGAAAGGCTGATTTCTTTATATCCTCATCTTTCAATTATGCTTAAGGTCCAGTATAGAATGAATGAAAAAATCATGAATTTCTCAAATGAAATGTTCTATTCCAACAACTTAATTGCACATGAAAGTATAAGGGATCATGTGATAGAAGAGTACAATGGATTTGTATCTTCCATTCCTATCACATTTGTAAATGTCAATGCTCATGAAACAAAAAAGTGTAATAGCACTTCATTTTTAAATTATAAAGAAGCCGAGTTAGTAAAAAGAATTGTTGAGGATCTTCTAAAAAGGTATAGAGAGGAAGATATTGGAATTATTTCACCTTATAAGGATCAAGTTGAAACTATTAAAAAAATCCTTAGAAAATATAATAATTTAGAGGTTAAAACAATTGATGGTTTCCAAGGGAGGGAAAAAGAAATCATTATTTTAAGTTTGGTTAGAGGAAATATTAAAAAGAATATAGGATTTTTATCTGATTATAGAAGATTGAATGTAGCAATAACACGCGCTAGGAAAAAAATGATAGTTATTGGAAATGAAAAGACATTAAGTAAAGATAAAATATATAAAGGACTAATTGAGTATATAAAAAGAGAGGGGGAATATCTCTCCATATAGGTGCGAGGGTCGCGTAGCCTGGTCAATCGCGCTACCTTGAGGGGGTAGTGGCTTAGTGCCTGCGCGGGTTCAAATCCCGCCCCTCGCATTCATTGAAATCTATATATACTCCTTTAACCTCTATAAAAATATATGAAACGCTCACAAAAACTCATATCAATAGGAATCCAGGTCTTGATAATCCTCGTGCTCTTTTATTCATTAGCCTTAGCTGTAAAAGTTGACATAACAAGACCATGGCATTATCTCTCGCAAATTGCAAAAACTAAAAGTGATTTAACAACCATTGACTCAGATAATAATGGAAGGATAGATGCTGGAATCATAGAAGACACATTACAAGACATAACAAACAATGGAGCCACCACTACGCACACAATCAATGTAGGCGGATTAAACTCTGCTGGCGCTATTATCGCATCAGGTAACTTGAACATCGGTTCTGGTAAGTTATTTGTGGATGTTAGCACTGGAAGAGTTGGAATAGGAACAGCTTCACCAACAGCAAAGTTGGATGTTAGTGGAGATGTGAAAATATCATCTTTAGTTAGTTGTAATGGTAAGTTATATACAGATAGTAGTGGAAGAATAAGATGTGGAGTTGATCAAGTAAATGATGCTGATGCTGATCCTACTAATGAATTGCAAACTTTATCGCAGGTTTTAAGTAGAGGAAATGATGCTGGAGGGAGAGATATAAAGAATGTTGGAAACTTATATGTTAATGGTAAGGTTGGTATAGGTACAAGCTCACCAACCGATAAATTAACGATTAGTGGTGGATCTGTTAAGGTTAGTGGAAGATTAGGGACTTATGGATTTGATCCTGATAGTGGATATCCTAGCGGTTGGGGAGGTGGAATCCATACATGGGATGTTTATGCTGAAGGAACTGTAGGAGTTGGAAGTGGAGGTAGTTTAACTGCATATATGACAAGAGATGGTACAATCAAAGCTGGAAGATTATGTTTAAGTGATGGATGTAAGAGTAAGTGGAGTGAGGTTGGTGGTGGGAGTTTATCCTGCTCTACTTATACTTGTAGTGCACCAGCTGATGGAACGTGTACCGTTTATTGTCCAGCAGGAACTGTAATGACAGGTGGAGGAATGGCCATTCATGGCTCAGATAAACTATATTGGGTTCAGTCTTATCCTGTAGGAAATGGTTGGAAATGTGGTGCAGATGATTTAGCAGCTACATGCTATGTAAGATGCTGTAAAATCCAGTAAATGAGTTATTTATTTATGATAGCGAGTCTATTCTTTCCTTTGATGTTTTTCTCGGACACATTAAAAATCAATTTCGCTATTTCGCGAGCGTTATCTTTTTTGGAGATAATGATTCTATCTTTCTCTCTTTCTATCACTAAAGCAGAAATGTTAATTTCTTTTATGCTATCAAATGCTCTCATAACATTCTTGATATCTACATCTGTTCTTATATAAGATATTGCCATGTCTTTCTCTTCCTTAACATTTCTAAGTATCTTATCCTTAAGAAGTAGAATCTCCATTTCCTTCAAGCGCTCAATTTCCTTGCGCTGAGATTTCCATTCCTCAAAGAATTTCTTTGCAGTGCTTGGCAAGTGTTTATAAGATACTGAAAAAACTTGTGATGAGTCATGAAGAATCCTTTCCATCTCTTGAACATATTCCACTGCTCTCTTTCCAGCAACAAATTCAAATCTTATCACTCCATCCTGAAGTTTGCTAACAGAGATAATCTTGATAAAGTTTGCCTCTAAAGTAGAATTTAGATGAGTACCTCCACATGCCTCAACATCATCGCCAATCTTAACAATTCTCAAGTATTTTCCTGGAGGAGCACCACCTTGATAAATCCTAAAGCCATATTCTTTTTCAGCAATATTTCTCTCAACAATCATCTTTTCTACTGGCAAATCCTTCTGGATGATTTCATTTGCTACTCTCTCAATTGCTTGAACCTCTTCAAAGGTTGGCAATTCATAATGGGTCACATCCAACCTCGCTTTTTCCATTGTTTTTTCTGCACCTGCTTGCCATATATGATTTCCCAAGACTTTTCTACATGCATCATTTAATATGTGAGTTGCTGTGTGATGTTGGGTAAGCTGTTTTCTTCTTTCAAAATCAACCTCTCCTCTCACCTTCATACCTCTCTTAATTTTGCCGCTATGATCAACCACATGCACCACATAATTATCCTTCTTTAATACATCTCTTACAAAACATCTCTTGCCATTTTCTATGATTAGCCAACCTGTATCATGTAATTGACCTCCAGAAGTTGGGTAAAAGGCAGTGCGATCCAAGATTACATAATTATCATGCACCTCTAAAACCCTTGCCTCAAAAGAAGTTAACTTCCAATCTCCCCAGTAAAGGATCTTTGTTTCTGGAATGTTTTCCAATGTTATCTCCAAATCTCTCTTTGTCTGTGCTTTAGCAATGCTTCTCTTATCTTTATGCATTTGCGAAACCAAAACATAGAAGTTATCTGGTATTTTCTCTATAAGCTTTTCTTCTTTAAGGATTTGAGGTGAGATACCATAAGTGTCATAGAGCATAATCATCTCATCAACAGTTATTTTTTTATTTTTGTATTTTGATAAAATATTTCTTGCAGTTTCCTTGCTCTTAAGATACTTTTTATATTCCACATCTATTATTTTCCTTACGCTTTCAAGGTTCTCCATTAACTCAGGATATTGCTTTTTTAAGTATTTTGCATGTTCCTCCATTATCTCGTATATATCGATGGAAAAAGAGAATTTTCGAATTATATCAAAGCATCTTCTTGCAATCACACGCAAGTTATATCCGCCACCAACATTACTAAGTATTGCACCATCTGAGATAGCAAAAAGCAATGTTCTTGAGTGTTCAGCAACAGCATATAAACCTGCTAAAGGCTCTATTTTTTCTTTTAATGTCTCCATATCCATACCTAATCGCTGACTTATATTAAACCACACCTTATCAATATCTGCCACCTCATCAATATTAAGTAAAGCAGATAATGGCAAAAATCTATCCCACACCTCATGATCAGGTTTAATGCCTGTCTTTTCATAGAGCATCCTCATGACTGTAGGAAAATTTGCCTCATAACTTGTAAAACTTCCTTGAGAGAACCATGCAACTCTTTCCTGACCCATCCCCATATCCAACACAGAGATATTTAAATCTTTAATATCTCCTGAAGTGATATCATACTCCATGTATACCTGATTACCTATCTCCAAACCCCTGCTAAAGAATTCCATACTTGGACCAAGATTCCCACCACCAGCCCACACATCCTCATGATATATGATCTCCTCCTCTTTTATTCCCATGCCATGAGTTAACCAGTAATGTATATCTGAAAGATATTTCTCTTTATCATATTCATGCTTTGGAACAAAGGCATGTTGCCCAATCATAACAAATCCTGTATAATGTCTGCCTGTATATCCCACATTATCAATATCCGTGAACCTAAGACAGAACTGCGGAACTACTAAAGGATTGGCAGGGGGTTCTACTATACCATTAACAACATATGGCTGAAAATCAGCAATTGATGCTATAACAAATTCTAAGTCATCCCTCCATCTTGCGAGTACAGGATATCTAGGTATCGGCTTATACCCAAGTTTTTTGAATATCTTGCTAAATAGTTTCCAAGAAGCTATGAAATCCAACTTTACTGAGGTATTCTTTTTACCTATAAAAGCATATCCTCCAATACATATTGGATCACCACAAATCTCGCGCTCACTATCTAATGTCCAGAAAAAGTTTCCACATTTTGAGCATTTTTTCCTTACAAACCCTCTTTCTTTAAGAAAGTTAATAGGATAATACTTCTCAGGATTTTTTTGAGCCTTCTTTTTAAACTCCTCTTTTATTGCTTTCTCATCCATATTCTCACTCCGATGAATAAGAGGCATTCATCAATGACTCATTTTTAACAGTTATCACCAAATCAAGGCATATGTCGTGTTGTTTAGTATTGGGTGGTATAGCAGTACATACAAATGTAAGGAGATCCTTTAATCCGCCAGATGTTAAGCTTTTCTCACCATAAACATTAACAACTCTTAATAATGTTGCATCGCTTTCCTTATATACTATGAACACATAAGGTCGCAATTTTGATAGAGCACCTTCCATTCTATCTAAGAGAATACTACAATACCTACATGAAGGCTCATGCTCAAAGTAAATTATTGTGCCTCCATATTTGATTATAGTTTGCTCTTGTTGAGGTGTTAATGATGAAACCACCATTGATTTAGGGATTTCAGGATTGGTGTTTGATGAAGGCATCATAAGAATCCCCAATCCAATAGAACTTCCAACAAAGAGCAATAATATTATGATTACGCATATCTTCATCCTGTCATATTTATTGCCCATAAAACCACCTATTTTTTCAATGATGGTTCCTCCATTACCATATAAAGTTTCTTAATAACAGAATTGTAATCTTTCTTTAAATATTTTTTCAGGACTTCCTTGTCCATATTATACAAATCATTGGCATCTATAACCCCATATTTTTCAAATAAGATCTCGCGTATATATGACTTGATATTGAAAAGGGTAAGAGGATATGCCTTGTATCTCTCAATTATAGCATTGATTCCGTTATCATATGGAAAATTCCATCCTAACAGCTTAATTCCATAGCATTGAGAATATTTTATAGCATGATATGTGAACTTTGTATTGGTTACTACCCAACATGAATCAGGTTTTCCTTTAAAGTTAACCTTTCCCTCTTTATATCCTTTAACAAAATCCAAGAATCTGGCATAATGATACATTACCACATCCAAATGCACATATTTATCTTCTCGTGATCTATGCTTTACCTCAACAAACCCTGCCTTTCCATCTTTGAGTAAGAAGACATCTATCTCATGATCAACACAAAATCCGCGTAATTTAGGCAAAAGGCTTCTCTGTGCTTCATATCCTAAATACCTAAATAAATTCGCTATATAATACTCAAACTCATAATTGTCTGGATTTAATTTGAATAGAGCATCCTTTAGCGGATATCTTACATAAACAGGATGCAATTTCAATTTCCTAAGATTCTCCTTTACTAGTTTCATTACATCTCTCGTTCTAATGCCATCATATATTTTCTTCTCAACTTCATCTGCTATTTTTTCAGCATCTTCTAACCTTGCACCTGCCCTCAAACAACTTTGTATTATCTTGGATTTGTCAAAAACGTCTCTTTCTCCGCTATTTTTGATGACATAAATTACCATTTTTCTCCCTCGCCATCATTTAATCTCAACTAATGTTCTTGGATATGCTATTGTTTTTGAATAGAAATCCTCAACAACATATCCCTTTTCATTTAGAATGCTCCTTATCTTATCTGCATCGTCAAATTTACCTTGCTCTCTATATTGCTCTCTCCTCTTTATTAAATCCAAAATCTCTTGAGATAATGAGAAATCAAAAATGTCATCTTTATATATTCCTAATATGTCATTCATTATACCAAAAACATCATAAAAGTGGTGCAATACCTGTTCTTGCATCTCTTCTTGTTTTTTAGCATATTCCTGAGATATCTTAACAAAATACTCCATAAAAGATTTCATGACTGCTATTGCTTTTTCAGTATGCAAATCATTATATAAGGCATCTAAAAATCTCTCATGAAACTCATTTATTTTCTCCTTTATTTCTTTAACATGCTCATTCCTTCTTTCAAGATATGCATTCTTTGAGTTAAGTTCATAAACCATAATACCAATACCCCTTCTTATCTCTCTATCTATTTTTCTCATCTGCTCAAGAATCTCTTTATTGTAATCAATGTCCTTACGATAATGGGCGCTTAGAAGGAATAATCTTAAAGTAGATGCTTCGTAGATTTTGAGAGCATCCCTTATTCTAACAAAGTTCCTTAAACTCTTACTCATTTTTTCTCCTTGGATATTTACAAAGTGCACATGTATCCAATATTTAGCAAATCTTTTACCTGTAGCAGCTTCACTTTGAGCAATCTCATTCTCATGATGTGGAAATATCAAATCCTTACCACCACCATGAATATCAAAGCTCTCTCCCAAATACTTCATGCTCATTGCAGAACACTCTATATGCCATCCAGGTCTACCTGCCTTACCAGAATTAATCTCAAATACACTCCCTACTTTATAGTCCTCATCTTTTGCAAATTTCCATAAAGCAAAATCCTTTATATCTTTCTTTTCAGGATTTGGCTCTATTCTATGTCTGTTTAGTTCATCAAGATTTTGATGTGATAATTTGCCATATTCTCTGAACTTAGGAACATGAAAATAAATGCCATCTGAGATTTCGTATGCAAATCCTTTATTTTTAAGTATACTTATTAAATCATCTATTTCCTTTATGTGTTCACTTACCCTTGGCATTATATCTGGCTTTAACACATTTAATGCATCCATATCTTTAAGAAACTCCTCCTCATATTTCCTACTTATCTCATAATATTTTTTTCCTTCTTCTAAAGCTCTATTAACTATCTTATCATCCACATCAGTGAAGTTTTGAACATATTTAACATTATATCCAACATATTGTAAAAATCTTTTCAGAACATCAAAAAATACATAGGTTCTCGCATGTCCAATGTGCGCATAATCATAAGGTGTTAATCCACAAACATACATCCCCACCAACTTTGAGTTCAGAGGCTTAAAGATTTCAACTTGACGAGATAAAGTATTGTATATCTTAAGTTCTCTCTTATTTTCCATAAGTATATTTTTTATAGAAAAATTTTAAATAGATATTCTCCACCATCTTAATAGAAAATTTCTTTTGTTTAAGGTGGAAATGAACTCTCTTAATCACGTGCATCATAGCATCTATCATTTAAGAGAAGGTTAACACTCTGTAATGTGATTGAAAAGGCAGTTTTCTCGCGTTAACAAAATATATTTTAAAAAATTGGTTAAGGAGAAAAATACCATATCGAGAAATGATATTAGAGCAGCTAACCTTCGGGCAGAGGATATGAAGCAGCTAACCTTTTAGGATGGTTACCATGCTCAAGAACTTTTGGAATGCGATTTCCTCCCGTTAACCATTTTTTATTCAAAATAATTGGTTAACGGGAGACATACCAATTACAAAAGCACATGGGAGCGGCCAACCTTTTACTTGGGTTAGCATGCTGCAAACCTTGTGGTAATAGCGATATTCTCCCGTTAACCATTTTTATTTTAAAAAATGGTTAAGTGGAGGAATAACCTCCTCATTTGGCGTATTGGAGCAGGTAACTCTTCTAAGCGTTTCATAGGCATCTAACCTTCTAAACCGATTATCATGCTGCTATGGAGAACGAGAGAGATTTCTTTCAGTTGGCAAATCATGAAAACGTTATATTTTTTAAAAATATTAATAAAGGAATAATATATCTTTATGTCTATGGAGAGCATTATTGAAAAGAAAGAAGAAAAAGAAAGTTTGGCCCAGGATTTAACTTATGTAACATATGTCTCTCTATGCCCAGTATGTAATAAAGAGCTTAGCATAGAGGAAATAAAAAGAGGAATATGCTCTAACAAAAATATCTCATTCAGTGATATAAAAGATGAGAGCGACATTATTCTTGAGGAGTACGAGAAGTATTTTTATGAGCATACAAAGAAATATTTAAGGTCAATTCAAAGATTATGGGCTAAAAAAATAATCCACGGGAGAAGCTTCTCTATAGAGGCTCCAACAGGATCTGGAAAGACATTATTTGGTATCTCCATGGCTGCATTTCTTTCAACTAAAAATAAGAAATCTTATATCATAGTTCCAACAACATCCTTAGTTAATCAAATAAAGACATGGTTTGAAGATTATTTCTCAGAGGTTAATATAGTATTTTATCATGGAGATTTGTCTAAAAAGGAAAAGGAGGAAATGTTAGAGAGAATAAATAATAAGGATTTTAGTGTTCTTGTAACTACTTCTGCATTTCTTACAAAAAACTATGAGCATCTTAGAAATATGACCTTTGATTTTGTCTTTGTTGATGACTTGGATGCTGTGTTGAAAACATCTAGAAATGTGGATAAGATTCTTTCATTAATAAATTTTGATTTTGAGGAAATTAAAAAAGCAAAGGTGCTTCATCCAGATAGGAAAAGAGGTATCTTGGTGATCTCAACAGCAACAACAAAACAAGGAAGAGCATCTCTTCTATTCAGAAGTTTGTTGGGTTTTGATGTGAGTCAATCATATCATACAGTAAGAAATGTTGATGATTATTACATGTACTCTGCAAATGAAAAAGATATTAAAGAGAATATCCTGAAAATGATAAAAAAATTGGGTAAAGGGGGAATCATCTTTGTTCCAACAGAAGAAACTGCTAAGATATTATATGAGTATTTGAAAGAAAAAGGTATTAATATTGGATTGGGTATCTCATCTGAAGATAAGGACATAGAGCTATTTTTAAAAGGAGAATTGGATGTTATAATTGGAATTGCAGTGAGTTATGGTAAGTTGGTTAGAGGAATAGATGCTCCTTTGATTGTTAGATATGCATTATTTTATCAAGTGCCAGGATTCAAGGTATATTTAAAGGATATAGATGATATTTCAGATAGAGTTATAGTGATGCTTATAAACACATTAAAAGAACATCCTTTAATTAAACAAAAATATTATGAATATATAAATAAGCCACAAATAGCAAAGGAAGTACTAAAGGAGATATTCAAAAAGAGAGAATTCAAATATGCAAGCAGAGGTGTTGTTGTAAAAGAAGATTACATCTTCTTCCCAGATTTGAGAACCTATCTACAAGCCACAGGAAGGACATCTCGCATGTATTCATCTGGGATTACAAAGGGAATCAGCATAATCTTTGATGATAAAGAGCATTTGGATGCTCTTTTCTATAGAGGATCATTTTATGATATTGATTTCATGGAGATAAGTGAAGAAAGATTAAAGAAAAGTTTAGAGGATGTTATCAAAACACGAGAAGAATATATAAGGAGTAAAGAGAGCAAGGAAATCATTAAACCCTTTATATTTGTGGTCGAATCTCCAACAAAAGCAAAACAAATATCAAGATTCTATGGGAAACCAGCAATATACATCCACGGAGATCAAGTATTTTATGAGATATCAACTGGCAAATTCCTCCTTATAATTACAGCTTCTTTGGGACATGTTGTTGATTTAATCTCTAATGGCTTTGTATATGGCGTGGAAGTAGATAAACAAAATGGAATAATAAGGCCTTATTATGGATCAATAAAAAAATGTCCCAATCACGGCATACAATTTGTAGATGTCAAACCTAGTAATTGTAAGTGTGAAAATCTTATGGATTCAAAGAGAATCATCACAAATTTAATGCAAATTGCTAAAGATGTTGCTGGTGTTATAGTGGCAACTGATCCTGATAGTGAAGGTGAAAAAATTGCATGGGACATTGGAAACTTCACAAGATTATTCTCAAACGTATACCGTGCAGAATTTCATGAGGTTACAAAGAGAGCTATTGATAATGCATTAGAAAATCTGAGGGAAATAAATGAGAACTTAGTAAGATCCCAAATAGTGAGGAGAGTAGAAGATAGATGGATAGGATATGCTCTTACCTCTCTATTGAGAAAAGAATTTCAAGAAAGCAATATCTCTGCAGGAAGAGTTCAGACGCCTGTATTAGGATGGATCATTGATAGATACAAAAAAAATAAAGAAAAAATAAATGTATATTATCTTTCATTCGAGAATAACACGATTCAATTGGGAAATGATGAGGAAATAGGAAATCTAAATGATTTAGTTAATAAAGAGGTATGCTTTGAGATAAAGATTACAGATGTCAAGGAAAAAGAGAAGATTCCTTTACCACCTTATTCAACAAATGAGATACTCAAAGATATATCAAGGATATTGAAAATACCTGCTGATGAAAGCATGAAAATATTGCAGGATTTATTTGAAAATGGTTTGATAACCTATCACAGAACAGATTCTACAAGGGTATCAGATAGAGGACTCAACATCGCAAAGATATATCTCGGAGATAATGCAGTACCACGTACATGGAGTAGTGGAGAAGAGGGGGCTCATGAATGTATAAGACCAACTAAGCCAATATCACGTGAAGATTTGGTAGCCCTGCTTAAAGAAGGGAGCTTGCAAGTTGCAAATCCTTTAGAATGGAGACATTTAGCGGTTTATGATTTAATATTCCGCAGATTTATGGCATCTCAATCACCGCCATATAAGGAAGTCAGCGGTAAAGTTAAGTTTATACTTGATGAGAGAATTGAAATTGAGAAGGAGATAATTTTTAGATATGAAGGATTAGCATATGCCCTATATCCTTATATTGGAATTCCACTTGACATCAAAGAAGGAAAATATAAGGGCAAAATCTTCTCACGTAAGATTTCAAAATATCCTTTATATACAGAAGCTGATGTAATATCTTTGATGAAGGAGAGGGGTATAGGCAGGCCAAGCACTTATGCCACAATCTTACAGAAATTATATAAAAGAAATTATATTATAAGGAAGAATAACCGTCTCATACCAACCCAAAAAGGGATGATGGTATATGATTTCCTAAAACAAAGGTATTATCAATATATCTCAGAGGAGACAACACGTAAAATGGAGAAGGTAATGGATGAGATATCAGATGGAAAAGAGAACTATCTCAATGTGCTCTTTTCGCTTTATGATGAGATAATGGAAATTGAACGCTCTAAATCTTGATTTGAGATATCTTTTTATTTTTGTATTTTATGCCATTAACTACTTCCACGCTAATTATCCCTCCTTCAAGAGATATTCTGTACTCATATATTTTTCCAAACTTGATCTCTATTTTCTCTGCCTCTTTTTCAGTTAAATTCTCTAATATCTTAAATATTACCCTCAAAGAATTCCCGTGGGCACTAATAAGAATGTGTTTATGATGATACTTTTCCAAAAATAGTTTTTGTAAAAATCTTCTTGCTCTTTGCTCAACCATTATAAAGCTCTCTCCTCCCGGAGGAGGTACAAGATAACTCCTGTGATAGACCTCATATAACTTTGGAGAAACTTTCTTTAATCTTATTTTACTTTTTCCAGAAAGCAATCCATAATCTCTCTCTCTTATAAGAGGTTCCTTTATGTGCAATGCATCTTTAAAAAAAGGATACGCTATTTTAGCTGTATCTATACTTCTTTTGAGGTCAGAAGTTATTATAATATCGAATTGAATATTTCTTTTAAGTATTTCTTTCCTTATATCTATGATGTCCTTTATATGATCTGGATGAAGAGATGAATCTAACCATCCTGTAAATAAATTTCTCACATTGTATCTTGTTTTTCCATGTCTAATGAAGTAAAGATTTATTGCCATAATCTTTATATTCTTACAAATAACTTATAAAAATTTTATTTTTAAGAGAATATATTATGCTATCAGAAATACTATTTTGGGTTATAATAATAATAAGCAGTATATTCACAATGTTTTGGATCATGATTTGGCTTATGTATCCTGATATCAAATCAAATAAGGCTCGCATATCAAGATATCCCTCAGTATCAATTGCTGTACCTGCATATAATGAAGGAAAGCATATCTATTCAACCTTAGAATCTTTAAAAAATCTTGCATATCCAAAATCAAAAAAGGAAATTATTGTGATAGATGATGGAAGTACAGATAACACATACAAAGAGATAGAAAAGTTTGTTAATAAAAATCCTAAGGAAAACATAGTTATTATAAGAAACAAAAGAAACATTGGAAAAGCAAAATCATTGAATAAGGCATTAAAGATAGCAAAAGGAGAGTTTTTTGTTGTGATGGATGCAGATACCGTAATAAATAAAAATGCGCTTTTAAGCATGTTATCTTTATATCATGGATATAAAAATAACAAGATTGGAGGTATTATATCACACATAAAAGTAAAAAAATCTAAATCCTTAATTGAAAAATTTCAGAGATTTGAATATATATATGCACAATTTATGAGAAACCTAATGAGCAGAATAAACGTGCTATATATAACACCAGGAGCTTTCTCATTGTATAAAACAAAACTTATAAAACAATTGGGAGGCTTCTGTGAAAATACATTAACCGAGGATTTTGAGATGGCATTAAGGTTAAAGTATCATGATTATGAAATCCTCTTTGATAGTGATGCTATCTCCTATACCCACATTCCATCTAATTTGAAATCATATATAAATCAAAGACTTAGATGGAATCTTGGCTTCATAGATAACACAGAAAAATATTTTAGGAAATTTATATCAAAAAAAGACATATCTTTGTTTGGTCATGTGATATATCCAAGTTCTCTTTTTAGCTTAATGATATTAATAGTGTATGTATTGAAGAATGCCTATCATTTTCTTAAAAATTTGATAAATAAAATTCAGATTTATTATTATACCAACAAAATATATCTCTTTGAGATTGATTCTATAAGAGAATTTCTAATTACATCAAATTATAGAATCATAATTCCCCTTCTTGCTGTAATTTTAGCATCGCTTGCGATTTATTTCCTTGCGTTTAAACATGGCAAAGAAAGAATAAAGGAAATATTTGTTTTCATAATTTATTTCCTAACATATACAACATTAACCTTGTTAATATGGATATTCTCTGTGCTCTATTATTACGCAATCTATAAGAGAAAAGGTATAAAGAAATGGTTAAAATAAAACATCTTTGTTCTCGCAGAACAAATAAGATGCAAAAGATGCTGAGATTACATCTCCTAATCCAACAATATGACGCTTAACATCAACTAAAATTGTAGGAACCAAATATACTGAATGGTATGATGTCTCATATACTCCATATCCCAAGGGTATAGGTAAAATATGATAAGAAACATCATACAAATCCATTTTCCAAAATTTTGAAGGATTCTCCAAGTTATTATCATATAAAGATTTTATCAAACCTATCTTTTGAGCAAACATCATAGAATCAAATATCCCACTATACCTCAAAGATTTTTGCTTAGGCAAATAGGCAATCATATATTTTTTTGAATGAACAAAAACAATAACATCTTCAGATATTGTCTTAACTATCTTTGATGAGAATTGCTTTATATTTAATGGATTTTCAGAAAAAACATTCCTTGCTTCTATGTCATTCATACTCAATGAATTCACATATCTAAACAGATTCCTAACTACTTTCTCTCTCATTGAGGTATTTGTGAATTCGCTAAGTTCAACATGTTTAAATCCATCCAAAGACATAAGTGCGTTTTTTGATCTAATAAGGTCATTCTCATTTTTTATATGATGGTATCCAGCCAAGAAATAGAATTCTGCTTTCTTTGATGACTCCTTAGAAAAATTCTCTTTATTGATCCAAGTATCAACATGAATTGATCTATCACTTATTATCAATCTGCTATCCTCACTAAGTGTTTTTTCTTCTATTTTTAACCCCTTAGTATACTCAAACACAATATTGTTTCTTAAAAGTTCTTTTGGAATTCTACTTATTTCCTTGAAATATCTTCCTCTTGTATAAAGATATGTCTCATCAAAGATATGCCTCAAAATAGTGTACCCATAATATGCGTTTCCTCCAAATCTCCTTTCCTCTACATATCTTTCAAAGAATTTTATCAAAAAATTCATAAGATTCTTATCAGATATTGAAATCTCTATATCTTCCTCCTTTTTTAACTCATCTAAGATTTTTCTGAATATCTCATGTTGAGATTTATAGGAAATAATCTCTGAAATTATATTATCATTTAGTTTTATGATATTATCAATTACAACATTGAAAGCAGAGACAGCAATAGTATTGCATGTTGGAAAATGAGAGAACTCAACCACATAATCAACAAAAAAACTCGGATCAATTCTCTTGATAATCTCCATATCTCTCTACCCTTCTCTTTTATTTCACAACATTCATAACAATTTTCGCATATTCTTTTTGATAATCTTTTTTTAACCTAACGAACTTTAGGTTTATTCCATATTGTGTGAGATCAGCATATTCCTCAAAAATTCCATCATATTTTGATATAATTCTCCTTATACTTTCTGGATGTGAAGATGTTTGACGTGCTATCTCACGTATCCATAATCCTCCAGGTTGATATTTAAGAATCCTAATTATCTTATTAAGCAAATCAACATCTTTCGATTTTCCCTTTCTTTCCATTTTCTTTCTTTTTTTCATAAATATTTAATTTTTATATAAAGGAATTAATATAGGTTTTTCAATGAGAGATAATAACGGTTACACAAAGATCTTAGAGCATGGTAATCCATCTTTAAAGTTAACTGCTTACAAACCTTTGCAATAGGGTAGCTGCTCTGATATGCTGTTGATAAGGTTATTCTTCCCCTTAACCATTTCAAAAATAAAAATTGGTTAACGGGAAGAAATTGCTATTACACAAGGTTTTGCAGTATGGTAACCTTTATCAAAGGTTAGCTGCTGCAATGTGCCTCATTAAGAGGACATCTTCCCCTTAACCATATTTTTAAAAATAAAAAATGGTTAACGGGAGGAGATCGCTACTCCAAAAGTCTTGCAGCATGGTGCTCTCTTAGAAAGGTTAGCTGCTCTAATGTGGTTGCTTGAGTGGTATATTCCCCTTAACCATTCTTATTTAAAATACAAGATGGTTAACGGGAGGAAATCGCTTTACCAAAGGAGTTGTAGCATGCTAACCTTTTCTAAAAAGGTTAGCTGCTTTCAAAACGCTTTCATGAGGTTAGCTGCTGCAATGTGCCTCATTAAGAGGACATCTTCCCCTTAACCATATTTTTATTTTGAGATATGGTTAACGGGAGAAAATCGCTTTACCAAAGGGTTTGGAGAATGGCAACCGCTTTAAAAGGTTAACTGCTTTAATGTGCTATTGATATGGTATGCTTCCCGTTAACCATATCCTTTAAAAAATAAAAAATGGTTAACGGGAAAAAATCGCCATCATAAGCACATCGCATCATGGTAACCTCTATCAAAGGATAGCTGCCTTCAAACCGCTCTCAAAGGTTAGCTGCTCTGATGTGCTGTCGATAAGGTATTCTCCTCCTTAACCAATTATTTTAAAATAAAAATGCATTCAACAAACCTCTATAAGAAATCCTAATCAAATAATAAGAGAAATTAATATATATAAGTTTGTTACTTATTTATTTATGTATAAGTATGATTAATCGCGTGTATTGTGAAATTGGGTGTTAGAATGCCAAAAATTGAGGAAGAGGTTGAAATTTCAGATGATTATGGATATCCTGATGAAAGAGAAGGAGTATTATTAAATAAATCAAAAAGAATTTCTGATGAAAAAGAGGCTATATTAATGATGGAAAAATTCTTACAAAAATTTATAGATTTAATGCTTCAAAATCAGAAAACTGTAGAGGGATTAATAAGATCCAACGATGCATTACGTGAAGATATAGCAGTAATGATAGGTAAAATGGAAAGATTATATGATAAGTTTGATGAATTTGTGACTCTTGTAAAAGAGGCTGCAAGAGAAGATACAGAAGAAAATATCGCTAAAGAAATAGTCAAAGAGACAATACTTCCTTTAAAAGAGGCATTAGAAAAAATGAGTGAAGAGATGAAAGAAACAAATGAGAACATTGCAGATCTGTTGGTAAGTATAGATAAAAGATTAAAGAGATTAACCTTACCTCAGCAATCAACTAATGTAGAGGTTGGTAATTTAAAGGAGAAAATGATGGAAATCCTAAGCACATCTAATAATACTTCACCTTAAATGGAGGGTGAAAAAATGGCTAAAAAATTGAAAAAGATTTCAAAGGCTGATATCAATAACAGTGCAGAAATGATAGCAATATTTATACTTGCAGTGATTACTATAATAGAGTATTTGATATATGGTGCTGGAGTATCAAAAGGATACTACATTCAATCATTAACTGCAATGATATCACTTTTGAATTTCGGTGCTTTATTGATAATTATAACCTTGCTTTTAAGGATATTGAATAAAATAAAATAAAATAATAAAAGGGTGAATAATATATGCAAAGAGGAAAATGCAACACCAAGATAAAAGGTTTAACGCCAATTATTGCTATAGTGTTGTTGTTAATGATGACAGTTGCAGCTTTTGGTTTAGCTTATATATGGTTAACATCATTCCAAAAACAAACTCAATCTGAAGTCCAGGCAGTTGTAAAAGAAAAGCTCTCTCAATTAGGTACTCAATTGGAAATATTGAGTGTGTATTATGATAGTACAAATTCACGAACTGTGATTGTGGTTTATAATAATGGAAAGAATATCATTCCAGGAGATTTATTGACAAACATAGTAGTATTGGTAGATAAGAAGAGAATATCAGCTGGTGTTTCAACCTCAACCACTGGAGATATACCTCCAAATGGAAACTTTGATGTATATATAAATACTAACATATTCACATCTTTAAATCTAAAAGATAACAAATTACATACAATAGCTATTAAGATGGGAGATATAGAAATATCTTATCCATGTGGTCCTATTCCATCAACAGGAGAAGATGTATGTTAGATTTTTTAATTCAAAAAATTTTTTAAATTAAAAAACATCAATAATCAAAATCTATATATAGCACAATTTATAGAATATATTATATTCCTCTTTCAAAAATGCGGGAGGTTGGGCTCGGACAGGCAGATGTGCACAGAAGCTCCTTTATTTTCTCTTTTTTACTCCATATGCAAGATTTTCTCAATCTCTCTCATTTTCTCATACAATCTCTCTATTATTATTAACATTTTCTCAACACTTCTTTTTATCAAAATCAAATCCTTTTCTATATGCTCCTTCATATCTTTTATCTCTTTAACTTCATCAAGTAGAGGAGACATCTCATCAATTTTTTTCTTGATCTCTCTCTTCATTGTGTAATAGTCATCCTCTGTATTCTTAAACCCATTCTCCAGCTCATCTATTCTCCTCTTAAGTGCATCCATCTCTATCTCATATTTTGCTATTATCTTTTCTATATTGTCTTCCAGTAAGGAAATCTTACGATTTAATCTATCCATCTCTAAAAGCTCTAAAGATTCATTAGATTTCTTTCCCATAAATATTAATACTCTTCAAACTCCTATTTATATATCTTTTAATTTATAAATTCTCCATCTTGTATCTCCTTCCGCAATTATTAATCCCTTCTCTACTAAATCCTGCATATAATTTCTGAATGTTCTATCACTAAGATATTTTCCACCTTCTTTTTTATAAACCTCATTATATGCAGCATATAATTCAGATGCCTTCATTTGTTTATTTTTTGATATTATAGTATAAAGAATGCTATGTTCCTTTTTTAATGTTGAAAGTATTTGCAATATCTTTAATTTCTTCGCCTCCTTATAGCTCTCACGTATATCTTCCAATTCCACTTTGTCTTTGTTTTTCCTCTCAGCAATTAATGCTGCCAATTTCATCATTCCTATACCAACCCTCGCATCCCCCTTGGCATTTGATGCACACACTCTAATGAAATGAACAGGAAAAGCATCTGGATAAAATGCATATTTATGTCTCTCCCTCAAAATGTGCATCATTTCCTCAAATGAATACTCTTTAAATTCAATGCTTTGATAGATAAGAGAGCTTCTTATTCTCTCATCAAAATCACTTAATGCAAATTCATTGTTTGAAATCATAATTAGGGGTATATTATCCCTTATAAAGTTATATAATATATCTTCATCCTCTAATTTGTCTATCTCATCCAATGCAATAATAATCTTTATCCTCTCTCTTTTTATATATCTCTGGATATACAAATATGCCTCAGAGATATTTCTTTTAAATTGGAGCATATTAGATAGAGTTTCATTTAGTTGAGATGCAAGTTCTGATAAAAGAGCAAATCCTCGGGAATATTTCCAACAATTTATATAAATTGGTAATGCTCTTTTTGTTTCTTCTTTTAATTTTTTAAATAGAAATTTTATAGTAGTAGTTTTTCCTGTTCCTGGAGGTCCATAAAGGAATAAATGAAAAGAAGAACTATATTCCAAAAATTGGGTTATGCTCCTTGCGATTTCCTTTATTTGATTATTCCTATAATATATATTTTCAGGAATGAATTCCTCATCAAGATATTTTATATCTTTTATTATTCTTCCTGATGGGCATGAAAATATAGCATCGTCTGAAATCATAATAAATTAAATTTCTATCAAAATTTTATAAAATTCACCTTCAATGATTTCATGTAAGCATTGCCCAATAATTCCTTATTGTTAAGCGGAAAAGTAACCTCTTAAAGAAGCGTATTAGAGCAGTTAACCCTTTGAATAGGCTAACTTTCCATTAACAAATTGTCTAATAATTTTTTGATGATGGTTTGTTAACGAGAAAACTCGTTCTTACAATCGCATTAGCTCAATAAGGTTTGCTGCTCCAATGTGCTTTTTAAGAGGTTACTTTTCCGCTTAACAAATAGAGACTTATTGGACAATACTCTTCATGTCTCATCTTTGTATTCAGTATTAAAGATGCTATATATCTTTTCTGCCTTTTTATCTCCTATTCCCTCTACACTCTTAAGCTGCTCTATCTTTGCATTTGCTAAGTTCCTTATTGTTTTAAACTTCTTTAATATTCTTTTTGCAAGTGTAACATTGATAGAGGGTAACGCACTAACCACAACCTCAATTTGCTTCTCTAACTTATCAGATTTTTTCATTATCTTAATCGACTCAGATTTTTTATTCTCTTCCATTTCTCTTCTTGCAATTAGATAAATATACTGAGCACTATCATTTACATCTCTTGTCCATATAATGGGGACATTATAATCTATAACAATCTTGCTTAGCACTCCTCTTATTACATTCTCATGAATCTCACGGAATTTAATGGCATCATATAAATTTCCCTCGACAATCAAAATAGGCAATTCATAAGTATATATCAATTTGTCTAACTGAGAGAATAATCTCCCATCAATAATAGAATTCAAAAAATCCTCTGCACTTTTCCTCTCTATCACAATCCTATTATTTATTATAACATCCCCCATAGAAAGATTTGATTTTTGTGGTATAATTGTCTTTTCATTTTCCTTAACAATACTCTTAAATATCTCATATATTTTCTGCTCCCTATAATCAAAAACTACTGGAATCTTTTTCTCTTTTGTATATGCCTGCAGCGTCTCCACCTTTTTAATATTCTCTGGCACTTTCTTTTCAGAAACCTTTTTTGTCTTTTCTGAAAACATCCTTTTTAGAAGATGTAATGTTCTTCTCATATTTCTCTCTTTTGCAATGGATGCCCAGTAATATGCCTCATCTAAGGATTTTTGTGTCATCAATATTATTACTTTCCCTTTATCAAACCTTCCTGTTCTTCCTCTTCTCTGTATAGATCTTATCTCACTTGGTATAGGTTCATAAAACACCACATAATCCACTGCAGGAATATCCAAACCCTCCTCAGCCACAGATGTAGCAACCAAAATCCTGTATTTTCCCTCACTAAATTTCTTAATTATCTCCATTTGTTTCTTTTGAGTGTATCCTCTCCTTTGACCAATAAATAATACTGCTCCTAAATCAGAGATCTCTTCGGTTATCAACTTAGCCGTCTCAACATACTGCGTAAAAATTATCATCTTGCTTTTCTCGTTTTTCATCTCCTTATTTACTATCTCCCTTATCTTTTTAAGTTTTGGATGAATTATCCCTTTCTCAACATTTTTCTTTGCAATAAGATATGCGGTAGTAAAATCATCATCATCCAGAAGATCCATTGAAGATTTTGTTTTTTTCTCCTCTCTTAACTTCTCATAATAATCAACAAACTGCTTTAACCCTTGTGTCTCAACCAACTCTAATGCATAATTTATTTTTACTAATTGGCCCACAATGGTCTGGACATAAAAAAGAAAATCGCTCTTTTCTTCTTTTAATCTCGTTATAAGTCTTTTTTGCATCTCGAGAAGTTCCTTTTTCGAGATTGTCCTACTTGAAAGAAAACCTTTTTCCAAAAGATAATCCACCCTCTTTTTCATTGCTGCTTTAAGCAGAGCATCGACTTGTTTTAATTCAGGAGGCATCTCTATCTTTATCCACTCTATCTCTATTCGCTTAATATAAGGTAAAACATCTGGATCATTATAACTTCTCACTTCAACATTCTCTATAAAGAGATTCCCAACCACACTCCCTATTTTCTCTACCTCTCCTCCCGGAGATGCTGTCAGACCTAATATCAACGGATTTTGCGCTTTTGATATGTATTCTCTTGCAATATAGGTATAAGCATAATCTCCCACTGATCTATGAGCCTCATCAAATACCAACAAAGAAAAATTATTTAAATTTACAATTCCATCTTCCAAATCATTTTTAACGGTTTGTGGCGTTGCAAAAAATATGCCTTTCTTGTTCCATAACTCCTTCCTCTTGCTCTTCTGTGTACTTCCTGAAATTACAATGAACATATCATCTGGCAAATCCATCAAATTCCTGAAAGATTGTGCATGTTGATTAACCAAAGGTTTTGTAGGTGCTAAAACAAGGATATTGCTGGATGGAAATCTATTTAATCTCATTGCAGAAAGTATAACAGCAATAATTGTTTTTCCTAATCCTGTAGGTAAAACTACAAGTGTATTCTTGTTATCAATGCTCTCAATTATGTTCTTTTGGTATTCTCTCAATTCTATTGTGTTAGGTTTAATATAAGGTATGTTAAGGTATTTATCACTTTCCTCAAAAATCTTTCTTTCTGCACTTTTTTCCATAAACTTTTGTAAGGAGATATTATAACCCATAATTTATATAAATTCCTTAAAAATTTTAAAAGATAGTATTTATTCTTTGTGAGAGGCATTGTCCAATAATGTGGTTTGAAAAATTTTGTTAACGGGAAGCATAGTCTTATTCAAAGGGTTTTTGGAGCAGGTTAACATTGTTGAAAGGTTACTTGCTTCATAATCGCTATGAAGGGTTAAACCGCTATAAGTGCTATTTGCGCGTTAAATTTCCGGTTAACAATAAAGAATCGAATTATTGGACAAAGCCTTCTGAGAGATATCATGGGCCGGCCCGGATTTGAACCGGGGACCTCCGCCTTGTAAGGGCGGCGTCATAACCAGGCTAGACCACCAGCCCTCTGCTTATGAAGAATATAAGCGCCCAGGCCGGGATTTGAACCCGGGTCACAGGAGTGACAGTCCTGTATGATATCCAGACTACACCACCTGGGCATTATATATAAAAGGGTTATGCGTTAAATTTAAAAAATTTAATCGTGTATTTAATCTACTTATGAAATCGGATAATAAAATGACCCATAATGAGTTAGGAAGAGAATTGGAGTTATTTGATACATTTGATATGGCTGGATCTGGACATATATTCTGGAAACCCAGAGGATATAAGATCTATTCAAACCTATCCACATGGATAGAGTTTGAGCATAAAAAAAGAGGATATCTCTGCGTCAAAACTCCTATGATTTATAAATCTGATATCTGGGAAATATCAGGTCATAAAAAAATGTATGCAAACTTTATCTATCTGTTTGATATAAAAAAGGAAGATATAGAAGAGGAATGGGGTATAAAGCCAATGAACTGTCCTGCACACATTCTCATATTCAAAAGTAAAAGGAGATTTGAGAAGGATTTGCCTCTAAAAATGTTTGAGTTGGGATTTGTACATAGACATGAGCTAAGCGGCGTATTAAATGGATTGTTAAGGGTAAGAAGTTTCACTCAAGATGATGCCCATATATTTGTCAAAAAGAATCAAATAAAAGGGGTAATAGGAGAGGTTATCGAATTCATAAATTATACATTTAAGATGTTTGGACTAAAGGAAATGAAGTTCTTTTTATCAACAATGCCTGAGGAGCATTTAGGGGATGAAAAAGAATGGAGGGAAATAGAAAATATGATGGAAGATGCATTAAAGGAGCAAGGAGTAAACTACAAAATCAATGAGGGAGAAGGTGCTTTTTATGGGCCAAAGATAGATGTAGAGGTTAAGGATTCGCTTGGAAGATTATGGCAGCTTTCAACAATACAGATAGATTTCAACCTACCTGAAAGATTTGATGTGACTTACTACGCAAACAACGGGAAAAAAGAAAGGGTATTTATAATCCACCGTGCTATTCTTGGAAGCTTAGAGAGGTTCATAGGTGTTCTTTTGGAGCATTTTCAAGGCAGGCTTCCTTTGCTTTTTGCACCATATCAAATCGCAATAATTCCTGTTAAAAATACAAAAGAGGAGATAGATGCTGCCAAACATCTAAAAGAAAAAATAGAAAGTGCTACCAGAATGATGATTCAGGTTGATATATTAGCAAAAGAAAAAACATTAAGTAAGAGAATTCTGAATGCTGAGAAGAAAAAATATGTTCATATAGTGGTAATAGGTGAAAAGGAAGTAAAAGAAAACAAAATTTCCTTAAGGGTTAAAAATAAAAATGAGATTATGACTCAAGAGGAATATCTAAATCTTATTATTGAAGAATACAATAAGTGGTTCGATTATGGAAGGTATTAGAGCTTTAAGGGATTGTTATGTATCTAATCATCACAGAGGAAGGAAATACATACATTATAAATTCGCCAGGTAGATATGTATACAATGAAGGAAAAATAGAAGTAAGCGAAGATGATTTAAAATCCCTTCCAAAATATAAAACAACTTCTCAAGGAAAAAAAGTGGTAATCACAAAGCCTTATTATACTGATTTATTTGATAAGGTATTTAAAAGAGGGGCTCAAATAATTCATGAAAAGGATCTCGGCTATCTCATGAGAAAGTTTTTCCTTAAAAAGGATATGGTAATTTTGGAAGCTGGAAGTGGTAGTGGACATGCTACTGTGTTTTTGTCTTTTCTTGCAAAGAAGATTATTTCCTATGAAAAAGATAAGAGATTTTATGATATAACAAGACAAAATCTGGATCTCTTCAATGTTAAAAACGTAGAACTAATATTTGGGGATATAATAGAGAATACATTAACTGAGCATTTTGATTTGGTCTTGTTTGATTTCAAAGATAGCATTCATGAGAGATACTTAAAAAAAGCATATGATACACTAAAACCTGGAGGGTATGTTGTATTATACTTGCCAGTTATTGAGCAGTTATCAATTGGAATCAAAAATCTTGAAAAGTTAGGATTTATAGAGATTTCTGTAAGGGAAATTCTCTTACGTGATTGGAAAATAAAGCCACTTAGACCAAAAAATGAAATGCTATCTCATACTGCCTTCATGTTATCTGCAAGAAAATTCTAATGAAAATAAAATATAAGAGCGCATATAACAATTATACCTAATATAACAGCAGCAGGTGCCACATATTTCAATAATTTTCCAGTTAAAGATGTCTCTATCACCTTGACTTTAAATGTATATTGCGCTGTGTTACCATCATCATTCTGAGCAATAATCTTTATCTCCTTTACTCCTGTACTTTGAGGTGTGTATTTCATTTTTATACTTTCTCTATCTGATATAAATGCCTCCACACTATCTTTTAAATCTCCATTCTCATATAGGAATGCATGAACCTTTGATGGAATTTGAGTTTCTATGGTTACCTCAATATTATAAGTTTTTCCTTTTTCCAAAGTATCTGGAGCCTTTACATCTACTATTTTAATTATCTTCTCAATTCTAAATGTATAGTTAAACCTATAGTTTTTGTTTTCTATTGTAAATGTGTGATTGCCTATATCAAATGTGTTTCCTATGGAACCTTGTACGCATGTCTCGTCCTTGCCAGTTAAAGTGTGTATTCTCTTTTGGATATTATCAATGTATATTCTCACAACATTAGAAACATAATTTCTTATACAAAAACTATATGTTATTGGCTCGTCTGCATTATACACGTCCTTTATATTAACATTATACACCTCTGGAATTCTCTCTTTTACAATAAAACTCCTTTCTTTTTTATCTATCACATAATTATTCTGAAGTAATGTAACCTCAATCTTATATGTATTTCCTTTGATGTATTTGTCCTTAGTTATGTTAACTGAAAAAGTATAATTTTTCTCCTCTTCTCCCTTTAGTTGTATACCTGAAATAATCTTCTCAAAAACACCATCAATATTTACCTTCAATTTCAAATTCTTTATTTCCTTGTTTCTATTGTTTTTAATTATAACTTTTAAAGTATAATCCTCATCTAAGTACACTTCTGATGGAAAGCCTACATCCTTTATATACACATCATCTGATGTCAATCTCGATACAACAAAATATCCACCACCATGATGACGAGTGGATCTTCTTCCACTACCTCCTCCACCGCCGCCACCTGATGGCTTAGTCTTTACTGTGATCTCTATAGATGCTGTTGCTTTATTGCCTAAAACATTATATACTTCCAATATTGCATTATATGTTCCTTTATGATTATATGTATGAGAGGTTTCATTGTAAAAATAGGTTTTACTTCCAGATATGTCCCATGTTGTATGAGATGAATCCCCATAATATAAAGTTATATTTAAGATTCCATCTGAATCAGAAACATTGAATTTAAAAGTAACTTTTAGTGGAGAATATCCGCTCTTTGGATTTGCATCAAATAATAATATCGTTGGAATGGATGGAGGCAATACCTCTATTCTAATTGCCTTTTCCACTGTGTTACTTCCATCGCTAACGATAAGCTTAGCATTATAGATCCCTTGATCTGGATATGTATATATGATATCTCCTGATACACAATTATCTATTCTTTTATCATATATACCATCTCCATCAAAATCAAAGTAACAAGTCAATACATCATTATCAATATCTGATACTGCATATGTAAATTTCACACTTAATGGTGCATATCCTTTTGTTGTATTTGCACTGAATTCATCAATTGTAGGAGGATTACTCTGAGGTGGAAGAGATATAGGAATTAAGGAAACATAGATGTCCGTATCTTGATTCAAGTCATATATATTTCCGGAAAAACTTTCATATCCTTCTTTGGATACACAATATGCGTAATCTCCTTCAGGTAAATCTATTGAGGCTATACCATGTTCATCAGTTATTAAATTATTATTATCTATTTGGATTTGTGCTCCTTCTATTGGCAATGAAGTAACGGCATCTTTTACATGAAAAGTAACTTTGTATAATGATTTGTAAACATTAAAATCAAGAGATAATACTGCAGGTATATTTGGAAGGTCAAGAAGAGAGCATAGTGAATCTGATGCTTTGGCTGTTACTCTAACCTTATATTTTCCAGAACTTAAAGCAGATAATATCTCCTCATAATTCTTCAAATTCAATGTATTTTGAGATGACAATTCAAGAGTTTTAGTGTTAACTATTTGATCATTGTTATCCAATATCTCTATAGTTACCATGGTATTAGAGGGTCTTATATCAGAGGATGAAAGATATACTTGAGAATTATAAGAAAAAGATACCTTTATTTGTTCATCATCTCTTATATTTGGATCTCCAGAAGCATCCGTAACATATAGATTCGTTAATACAGTTTGGCAAGCAGCACTGGAATCATAAACATATACCTGAGCTGTTGCAGTGCTGTTTGTATTTTGCATTACCTTACTATCTTTTGTTTCAGCATTAAGCACAACCTCAAGGTTCCCGGTTTGTGAAGGAGTCCATGAAAATGTTATCTCGCTGCTGCATGCCGAGGCTTCAATGCTAATCTTCTTCTGCGCATAATATACCTCTGCATTGTTCTGATTTATGTTTAGATGTAGTATTCCATCTATGCTATAGTCCACATATTCTCCATCTTCAGAAGGATAATACCCTACAAGATTGTTGAATCTCAATGTATTGCATATCTCAGAAGAGACCTTAATAGGCACATTTATTCTTAATGGTTGAGACTCATTATGCATATTCTCAACTTGGAAGTTCTCTATCTGAAATTCAACTTTATCTAATTTCTCAATCTTTATCTGTGTAATTGCGTTATCAATACAATACTTATATTCACATGAACCCACGGTAAAGACATTAACATATCCTATATAATCCTTCGCAAAATAATATGTCGCAAACTTCTTTTGGGATTCTGCACCTATATATCTTACCACTATTTTTTGATTTTGAGTTATCTCAATAGGCTGTTCTTTAAGAAGCTCATATTGTGATACACATTCTTCAAAGCTCTCTTCATCATATTCATCGCTAGTATTTATGCAGTTTTCCCATGCTTCTATCTTGTAGATTTTCACTTTTGTTTCATCCATGTCAGAACATGCATCATTCAGACATTCATATCCAAAAATTTTCATTGTATTTGAGGTTATGCTTGGAGAATATATTATCTCATATCTCTTAAATAAATCACCAGCAGATACATAAGTAGGCAATATAAATAATATCAATATACTTAATATAATCATTCTTTTCTTTAGCAAATGAAAAAGGTGATTTTTCTTTAATGGCATAATTTTCCCTCTTTATCTCTATGGTCCTATCACATTACCCCCTTCATCACTTCCACTTCCGGGACCAAAAATAGGACTCTTCTTCTTTTCCTTTTCTTTGATTATTAATATCTTCTTTTCTTTAGTGTTTTCTTTTACAGTCCTCTCAAGAATCTTACCAATAATAGCTCCTAACATAACGTCCGAGACTATATGTTGTTCAGGAGTTAGCTCTCCACCAACATTTTCGTATCGAACTAAAGCAAATATTTGTTTATTATTTTTTCTCATTTTAATTTCCCTTACAGATAAATCTCTTTTACCTATATAAACCATAAGAGATTTCTTATTCTCCGCAACTATCATCTTCAAATTATTATCAGAATTTCCTGATCCATATATATATGCTATCTGAGAAAATGCCTTAAGAAGATCTCGTGGCTTTTCATATATTACTGTTCCTATGCCTACCTTCATATCTTCCAATTTTCCTTTTATATTTTCGGATATATTATATTCCAAAAAGAACTTTTTTAATGCTTCTGGAATGGAAATTATTGGTGCGAGAGATACATGAGCAATCAATCCGTAACTGATTCCTGCAATTGTACCACTGATTAATCCGTTTACAGGTTTATCTGAGCAATATATTATATTTATCGAGTTATCTTCTGAAGGTAAATATATATGTTGATAATACTTACCCTCTTTATGTAATACCATGTATGTTAATCCTTTGTATCGTGGTTTATTATTAAAGAGAGCAATAACTCCATCTTCTACACCAAATATATTCACATAAGAAAAATATAAATTCTCCTTTTTATCGAAAATAGAGTATTCTTCTTTTCTTATCCTGTCATATATTTTTTTAAAAGTTTCTCCCAATATACACTCTCTAAGACTCTTTGGATCTGCTCTATTGCGATAGAGAGCCCAAAGAGATTCCTCTGTAGGAATCTCAATTCTTTCATGCTTCTCAGGAGAATATATATCAACCCTTATAGGTTTTATGAAATATTTATTATCATAAGGGATGCTGCATCGATAAAGATTGTTATATTTTTTAAGAATATCTTCGATAAGAATGCTTTTTTCTTTTATTTTTTCCTCAGTAATCTTAACTTTCTGTGGTGTATATTGAGGTCCAATCTTATTTATGACAACTGAGCTACATCCTCCAACACATAAAGAAGAAGCCAATACAAATACCATCTTCTTATATATCTCCCTCTTCAAATAATTACCACATTTGGAGTACATCTCCCTTAGTGGATTTAAACCCTCTCTATATACCTTCATATAGCCATCACCATTCTTAAATTTGAGATTCAATCCAATATATTTCTATTATTTCATTTTAGTAAAGTTTTTAAATCTAATGTTATTGATTAAAAGAGGGCTTTGTCCAATAATTCTCTATTTGTTAAGCGGAAACTTAACCTCTCAAACAAGCGCATGAGAGCAGTTAACCCTTTGAATAGGCTAACTTTCCATTAACAAATTGTCCAATAATTTTTTGATGATGGTTTGTTAACGAAAAAATTTGCTCCTACAATTGCATTAGCTCCATAAGGTTTGCTGCTCCAATGTGCTTTTTAAGAGGTTACTTTTCCGCTTAACAAATGGAGAATTATTGGACAATACCTTAAAAGAGAAAGCCCACGACAATAACCTCAAATATATTAACCTCCTCAGCATTTATTATATATATGGTTCTTAGAATAGAGCAATGGATTAAGGAAGGAAAAGGATTCATGTTGAGAGATGAATATTTAATAGATGATCCATCTTCAGGAGGACATGGAGAAATGTCAGATTTAACATGGACAGGTAAATTTAGAGGAAGAATGATCGCTTTATATCCTGATAATTATCATAACATCGATATCAATCCAAGCACATATCCTGGAAGATTTTCATCGTTTTGGGCATATCTCACAATCTCAGTCGCATATAGCGATGCTCTCATAATAAAATTTGATGAGGAAATATCATTTGGTAATCCTACTCATCAAAAATTCATGCAAATGTTGGAGCATCAAGAAGAGCAATTGGAAGCAAAGATTAAGCAGGGTTTAGTTACAATTTCTCAAAGTGTTGCAGATCTCGAGTTATTGGAGCATGATATCAGAAAATACAAGGAATATAAAAGATATATTGATGATTATTTTTCAAATCCTCCTGAGGATGATGAAGAAGGAAAAAAGAGAAAAAAATTAGCAGATAGGGTTCTAAAGATGATTTTTGTTGAGCAGGTTGATTATCATGTAGGCTCTATTGGTCAGGGACCTGGAAGGTTCTCAATGGCATTTTTAAGAAACAACAATTTAATGCCAACAATTGTTGATGATTTTCTTGAGATAGAAAGGATAGAGGATATTGATGAACTCTTATATAAGCAAAAAAAGATATCTGGAGCAGAGAGAAATGTTCTTATCACCAAGTTTAAGGCATTCCAGGAGTGGTTAACTCTCTTCAAAGAGGCTGTGGAAACAAGATTAAAAAGATTAGAAGAATTAAAAAGAAGTAGAGAAAAAACTCTGGAAGAGTTCAAAGAATGGGTAAAGCCACATATAATAAGATTGAAAGCATTAAGGATGAGACATGATTTATCAACTTCATCACCCGCAGGGCAATATCATTACAAGAAATTTCCAAGATTTACTCAAATAACAGGAATATACAGATATATTGGGACATTATGGATTATAAAGGATTTGATACTTCCCTGGGATAGAATGGAATATCGTAAATCTTTATCAAGATATGATTTCTCAGCAAATCCTCATGAACCTTATTATGATGATCCTTTGAATCCTTATAATAAATGGACCCAGGAAAATCTTGTGTTCAACTATGATTATGGATTGTTAGCTGATTATCCGTGGATCACAAAGGAATTTGCAGATGATTCTGCAAGAAAGGCATGGGGATTCCTATCTAAAAGAAAATATGTGCTATATTATATCTTTGCACATGTTACAGTCAAAAATGACATTTATCACCCAATTGAATTAGAGGATATAGATTTTATATTCAATCCTATACTTCTCAGCCATAATGCAGTTTTAGTTAAACTCATTGAAAATGATGCGCATACAAAGGAATTTGATATGGAAGTAGAGGAGTTTATAGGACATATAAGCAGGATACCAGGAAAAAGCATCGCAACTTATTACAAATCTGGAGGTAAGTTTATACCTACTCCTCGCTTTGCTGAAAAATGGATATATGCCTCTCCAAATACTTGGGTGTACAAGATTCATAGAGAGAGAATAGAGGAAACAAGGAGGAGATTAAAAGAAAGGAATATAACGGAAGAGGATTTAAGAAGAGGATGTGAGATGAGCAAAAATGAGTTTTATTACATCTTTGATAAGGAAAATTTCTATCATGTGAAGAATTTCCGTGAGAATAAATTTATTTCTTTCTTAGAAGATAAAATCTTTGGTCATTCATTAAAATGGAGATTTGGCAAACCTTACATAACATCCTTTAAGGATGCCACTACCTATATCTTCTATAGAACGCTTTATTATAAAGTTAATAATCTACTTATTGAGCCCATACTTAAATTAATGAATTTGCCAGAATAGTGCTCAAGTATTATAGGTATCGCAAAAAAACCTGTATTTTTGGTTAACGTGAAACATGACCCTTTGATTGACCACATCACAGCAGTTAACCTTTTTCAAGGTTAGCTGCTTCTAAACCTCTTTCAAGTAGTACCATACCACAACACGTTTTCTCTATAGGCTATGCTTCCAGTTAACACTTTTTTTGTTTTTGAAAATGGTTAAGCAAAAGCATGCGTTATTGAGAAACCATATAAATGGTTAAGGGAAAACATAACCTTTACGAGAGCATTTTTGCAGCAGCTAACCTTTTATACGCGTGTATGAAGCAGGTAACCTTCAAGAAAAGGTTAACACACTTCAATACCTTTGTATTGGCGATTTCCTCTTATTAACCAATGATAAAAATGGTTAAGGGAAAACATTCCATACCAGGAAATTACGTTAGAGCAGTTAATCTTTTTAAAAGGCGGTTACGATGCCGCGATACGTCTGTGATAGCAATATCTTCCCCTTAACCAATTTTTAAAATGGTTAAGGGAAAACATACCTTTTTCATTTTGCGTATTACAGCAGCTAACCTCTATGAAGTGATAGTAAGCAGCTAACCTTTTTTCAAAGTAGTTCGTGAGCAGATAAACTTTCTAAGCGGTTAGCATGCTGTGATATTTTGCGTTAACAACCACATAAGAATCATGCCAAAGGCATTACCCAATAACTCTTTATTGTTAAGCGGAAACATAACCTCTCAAAGAAGCGCATGAGAGCGGTTTAACCCTTTTGAATAGGGCTATGCTTCCTGTTAACCAATTATTTTGAATGGATAAAAATTGTTAACGGGAAGAAATCGCTATTACCACAGGTTTTGTAGCATGTTATCTTTAAGGTTCGCTACTTTAATGCGCTTCTTTAAAAGGTTACTTTTCCGCTTAACAAATGGAGAATTATTGGACAATGCCCATACCAAAGATATCTCAATAAATTATTTAAAGTTTACATACCTGTGTAATTAGTTATGGGATCAGTAAAGGAAGATTTGGGAGTTGCTGTTAAGAAAGAAGAAGATTTCTCTACATGGTATCATCAGGTAATTTTGAGGAGTGGATTAGCGGATTATTCTCCGGTAAAAGGATGTATGGTCATAAAACCGTGGGGTTATGCAATATGGGAGAAGATACAAGAGTATCTAAATAAAAAGTTTAAGGAATTAGGTATAAAAAATGCGTACTTTCCGCTATTCATTCCTAAATCTACATTGAGTAAGGAATCAGAGCATGTTGAAGGATTTGTTCCTGAGGTTGCTTGGGTCACAAAAGGAGGAGATAAAGATTTAGATGAGCCATTAGCTATAAGGCCCACTTCCGAAACTATAATGTATGAGATGTTTAGTAAATGGATAAGGAGTCATAGAGATTTGCCTTTTATGATCAATCAATGGGCTAACATCGTTAGATGGGAAACAAAATCCACAAGGCTATTTTTAAGAACAAGAGAATTCCTATGGCAAGAAGGACACACAGTACACAAAACCAAAGAAGAAGGAGACAAAATGGTTTTGAGAATGCTCGATTTATATGAAGAAATGTGCAGAGAATTGCTTGCAATTGCAACGATAAAGGGATATAAAACTGAAAATGAAAAATTTGCTGGTGCTTTATACACCACGACCATCGAATCTTTAATGCCTGACATGAAAGCATTGCAGATGGGAACAAGCCATCATTTAGGTCAGAACTTTTCTAAGGCATATGAGATTAAATTCTTGGATGAAAGAGGTAAGGAAAGGTATGCATGGCAGACATCCTGGGGCGTAAGTACCAGGCTAATAGGTGCTTTGGTAATGGTACATGGTGATAATAACGGCTTAGTTTTACCTCCAAGGATAGCTCCTCTGCAAGTTGTTGTAATACCAATATGGTTCCAGGATAGCAAGGAAATTGTTTTGAAGTATCTTGAAAAGGTGGAGAATATAATCAAAGCCTTAGGAGTGGAATATGAAATTGATTTGAGGGATGATGTAACGCCAGGCTTTAAATTTAATGAGTGGGATCTTAAGGGAGTGCCAATAAGAGTTGAGGTTGGACCAAGAGATGCTCAAAATAACACTGTCGTGATTTATAGAAGGGATCTCCAAAAGAAAACGCAGATATCCTTGGATTTGTTAGGAAAACAAATTCCTTCCTTGATGGAAGAAATTCAGAAGAACCTTTATGAAAGAAGCAAGAGGTTCTTAGAAGAGCATATAATTGAGGTTGAGACATATGAGGAGTTTAAAGATGTGATAGAGAATAAGAAAGGAATAGCATATGCGTATTGGTGCGGAAACCCTGAATGTGAAGAGAAAATAAAGGAAGAAACAAAAGCTACATCAAGATGCATTCCTTTTGAAAGTTATAATAAGAATTATAAAAATCGCAGATGCGTATATTGTGGAAAGCCAGCAAAGCATAGAGTATTATTTGCAAGAGCATATTAAAGTGCCAATTTCATTACATATCTTTATATCAACACCAACAACAAAATTAATAATGCAATAAAAAGGAGGATAAGTGTCTTTATAGTAGAGGAAAATGTCTTGAAAATGATATATATGAAAATATAAATCGCTATTATAAGTATCACAAATGAAAATAAGGAGGCATGCTGCACATAGTCCATAAAGAAGGAAGGTATCTTCACTATATTCTCCAGTATTTTCAATGATGTCTTCACAGAACTCTCCAATATAACTATCACTATATTCAACAAAGGATTTCCTGTCATAAAGATATTTTATATCTCTTTAGTACATATATCTTTTCTTTTCTTTCCATTTGTATATTCTTGGATCTTGTGTATACATCGAAGAATATCTTCTAAATATAGCTTATATTCTCGCGGCATACTTCACCTCTAATAATTCAACTATTATATCAATATCGCTGTCTTCTTTAGATTCATCTCTAGAATAAGAACCGAATAACCCTATTTTTTTAACACCAAATTTTTTTATCTCTTCTGCATGTTTATCCAATAGACTTAATATTTCCTTAGAAGTCAACATTATTAACACCTTGAAATAATATTTATTTTAAAAGAGTTTAAATAAATTTCTAATATTTAAATGTTTCACAATTTCTCAAGAATCTCTAAAAGAAGTTTATCCTCTTCTAATAGCTTTCTAATTTCTTTCAAAACCTTATCATAAGGAACCTCTATATATGTTATTTCTCCATTAGAATGCAAAACCGCTCTCCTGATATATTTTTTTTTCACTCATCTAGGATCACCTTTTCTTTGAGTACTTTTTTTAATTTGTTTAAAGACAAATCACGATTTCTTTTTATTTCTAAATCTTCTCTTTAAATAAATCATCTTGTTTTCTATATAATCCAATGACGAAAAATTTAATACATTATGTGTTATATTCGTTATCTCTTTATTTATGGAGATAATGTCTTCCTTACTTATCAACGAAACCTCCAACATAATTAATATAAGTGTTAAAAGATATTTAAATGTTTCACAATTTCTCAAGAATTTGGCATTGTCCAATAATTCTCCAAGTGCTATTTGCGTGTTAAAATGCCCAAGAATTTCCGATATACATTAAAAGAATTTGTCAAGCTCACCGCTTAATAATATAAAGATATTGTTACTATCCACATAGGATAACGATAATTTTAAATATCACATGATAACATATTATATCATATGAGAAGAAAAAATATCAAAGAAAAAATAAAAGAGTATTTTTTTATTCATCCTACTGAAAAATTGAGAGTTAGACAACTATCTTCAAAAACTCTTTTACCATTACCATCTGTCATAAAGTATTGTAAAGAACTTGAAAAAGAAAAAATATTGAAAACAATCAAAATGGAAAATGTAGTATTCTATACCGCTAATATAGAATGTGAAGAATACAAGATAGAAAAAAAACTTTTTAATATTAAATCAATATACAACTCGGGATTGATTGAAGAAATCAAAGAAAATTATGGCAATCCTGTGATAGTTTTATTTGGATCATATAGTAAGGGAGAAGATATAGAATCAAGTGACATAGATTTATATGTTGAGACATCTTCAGAAAAAGACATTAATTTAATTAAATACGAAAAAAAACTTAATCGGAAGATAGAATTACATAAATATAAAAACATATTTGATATCAAAAACAAACATTTAAGAAACAACATAATAAATGGTATAACTTTGAATGGTTTTTTGAAGGTGTTCTAAATGACAGATGGAAGTTTAGAAGAATGTATATTAGAAGGTCATATCATTAAAATATCTCCAGATAAAGAAAAAGCAATCTCTTTAAAGAAAATAGCATTAGGAAGAATCAACTTTATCAATAAAATAAAATTAACAAATCATAATGCTCAATATATATTTGAAAGTTATTATACTTCATTGAATGAGTTGCTGCAAAGTATAGCATATTTAAAAGGATATAAGATACTCAATCACATATGCTTAGGATATTTTCTGAAGGATATATTGAATATGAAAGAGTATTATGATGTATTTAATTTTCTTCGCAAGAAAAGAAATTCTTTAGTGTACTATGGAGATACTATAGAAAAAGATTTGGCCATTACCTTAATAAACCAATGCAAAAAGTTAATAAACATATTATTAAAGGAAATAGAGAAATTAGAGAGATAATCTCTGATTCTTTTTTAGAACTTCTAAAAAGTAAGTTTATCACTTTCCAATCCCCCTCAACAACATTTATTATAACAACATCACACTAAACTTTCCAATTTCTCTATAAGAGAAAGAATAAATTTTTCAATATCTTCAACAATTTCTTTTTTAATAACTTCTCCATAGTATTTACTCTTATGTCTCAATCTTCTTATCTCATCCATTCTTGCTATTTCAGATTCCTTGAACCCTAATTCTCTAAGGAAAGATATATCAGCCTCATGAGAATAACTCTTATATCCTTTTTCAGCCATTATCGCCTCTATGTACTCTATTAAAGCCTCATAAATAAACTCTAACTTAAAATTAGGATCATCTAATTTCTTAGAATACTCTATCCTTTTTCTTGCCATATTTAGCAAGGCATTTTTTCTATTTATATCTCTTTGAACTTTCTTTACAAAACCTTTTTTAAGGTAAAAAGAAAATTTTAAAACCATATATCTAACCACCCATATATTTTAATACCATTAATTATGTTTTCTATTAATTCTTGAGGATACTCTTTCAATGGTTGTGTAAACAAGTCTATCCTTCTATTTAATTCTTCTTCAAAGTTTTTCATATTAATATCCTCTATTCTCACAGAAATATCTCCAATATATAGATCTATATCGCTCTTCTCTGTATCTTCACCCCTACTATAAGATCCAAACAAAATAATAACCCTAGGAGAACATTCCTTTATTAAATATTCTTTAAGTTTAATTAAGGAGAGAAGATTGTAAAATTTTTTCATCTCTATAAATTTTTCATTTTCATAATTTCCATAAACATAATGAGCATTATGTTTTTTTTCTATAAGAACAATATTCTTATCACTTAGAAGTTTAATTTTCTTTCTAACATAAGTATGTGATAAAGAAGACATCTTTGCAATTTCCCTTAAACTTAACCCTTTTGTAGGATATTTAAATATTGGAAACAAAAGTTTCCAATTGGAAACAAAAGTTTCTATCATATTTATACAGAGTATGTATCACTATTTTAAAAAATTTTTAAATAAAAAAGAAAAACCAAAGCTTAAGCTCCTCATAGAGGAGCTTAAGCCAAGTTTAGGTCAACCTTTTCAGAATACAAAGACATTTTACTTATAACAATTTCATTATATATTTCTTTAATTTTTTAATATCTTTAGTAGCAGTTTCCCATACAGCAAACAAATCTACTCCAAAATAATGATGCATCAACTTATCTCTCATACCAGATATCGCTTTCCACGGAATATTAGGAGATTTATTTTTGAGTTCTTCTGAAATATTTTTTGCAGCCTCTCCTATTACCTCTAGTTCTCTTATAACAGCATCTTGTAGCATTTTATCCTTCTGAAATTCTTCAAAAGTTCTAGATTCCAAATATCTTTCAATCCATTCTATAGATTCAAGAATATGATATAAATAAACCTTATCATCCTTTTTACTCACTATATATCACCTTTTTCTCTTTGGATATCTTTTCCATTATTAAAGGAGAGATTGAAGAAGGTGTAAGCATATCTATTTTTCTGTTCAAAGCTTCACTTAGTTCTTGTTCTATTTCTATTAATTCTAATAGAGTTCTATTATTCTTAAATTCTACTATCAAATCTATATCACTATCTTCTCTTTCTTCTCCGATAGCGTAAGATCCAAAAATCTCTATTTTTTTGGCACCTTTCTTCTTGAGTTTTTTAATTATGATATCTATAACATCCTCGCTATTATTTTTTACCATATACTAATAGTAGGGCTTATATATATTTAAATGTTTTTAGGAACATCACAGATTTATCTTAGTAGTGTCTAATAATTAATTTCAATAAAAATCTACAATTTCTCAAGAATCTCTAAAAGAAGTTTATCCTCTTCCAATAGTTTTCTAATTTCTTTCAAAACCTTATCATAAGGAACCTCTATATATGTTATTTCTCCATTAGAATGCAAAACCGCTCTCCTGATATATTTTTTTTCACTCATCCAGGATCACCTTTTCTTTGAGTACTTTTTTTAATTTGTTTAAAGACAAATCACGATTTCTTTTTATTTCTAAATCTTCTCTTTAAATAAATCATCCTGTTTTCTATATAATCCAATGACGAAAAATTTAATACATTATGTGTTATATTCGTTATCTCTTTATTTATGGAGATAATGTCTTCCTTACTTATCAACGAAACCTCCAACATAATTAATATAAGTAGTTAAAAGATATTTAAATGTTTCACAATTTATCAAGAATTTCCGAGATACATTAAAAGAATAATACTTTTAGACCTCGTACTTTAAATATAAAAAAGAAAAAAGATCAGAAGCTAAGCCCCTCACTCAGAGGAGCTAGCTTCAAGTGTTAAATCTTCTACAGTGTCACCAGAAATTACAGCAGCCTCTTTGTTGTCAAGCTCACCGCTTAACAACTTAGCTGCTGCATTTCTGGTGTCTGCAGCCTCATATCCTGCCACGATCAAAGCGGTTTTACCGCTTGCAAATGCATCTTCAACAACTTGTACAATTGCCTTGTTTACATAATCTGTTCTCCATTGGTCTAATGTTAAGGTCTTACCTGCATCTGCCAATTCAGCAACTAAGCTGTTTATTGCAGGACCTCCAACAAGGATTAAGTTATAACCGCTCTTATCTCCACTTGACACCTCGCTATCCAATTTAGCCATGCTTGCACTCACAGCTGGGAATGATATCTCAGCAGTTCCACCACTTACAGCAGCACCGAATTTTGGCTCTGGACCTACGGCTATTCTTGCTATCATCTGAGTGTCTGGATACCAAACAGTTACAACAGTGTGGTCGTCATCACTGCTATCTTTCTCTGCATAAGTACCATATGTATCTAAGTAGGCTGAGATATCATCGTTAGATGTACTTAAACCTTCATATGCATATGCATTTGGATCTGTCATATCTATATCAAAGGATATCTTATCATTTCCATCACTGTCATCGGTAGATATCACAATTGCATTTTCTGCATCATCTTGTGCATCGTTTTCTTCTTCAATGAGCAATAGTGCTGGTGTTGATACACCACTTATAGATATATCAAGAGTAATGTCATCAACCGCATTATCGGTATCACATCCGTTGGCAGTTACGGAATAAGTAATAGATCCTACAGTTACAGTTGTACCACCACACACATTCTTTCCGTCTGTGGTTTCAACTATATCTGAATTTGTTCCATCTCCTGCTGTTACTGTCAAAGTCAACTCTCCAGTTGGTAAGATATAAGTTACGCTATCTCCACTATTGGCAAATCCGGGATTTAATCCTGTCTCAACATCAGTAACAGCCAACTTTTCTCCATTGTTCAACTCAATTGTTGGATAAACAATAGTCTTTGAGTCGGCATCATATGAGACTGTTATCTCTGGTGCAATTCCATCACTATCGCTATCTGAATTATCGTCTACCAATTCCACTGTGTATGTTTTTCCATCAATAATCAAATCTAATGAATCTGTTCCAGCTGTTTGGAAAGTTCCTTCCTCAGTTTTATATGTTTCTCCGGTTACCACATCTTCAAATTCTACATATCCTTCTTCATCATCTAATTTTATATCCTTAACTTTCAATAAGTGGGTATATTTTTCATCTCCTGTTGATACAAAAGTTATATTTTTCTCTGCTACTTCTGCACCTTCTACCACTAAAATTTCATTGTCTCTATCCGATCCTCTTAATATTACATCATTTAAACCTGATCCATCATATGCCCAATATATTTTCCTTATCTCTCCATCTTTATCCTTAAATTCTACATATCCCTTACTATCTCCATCGTTCTTTACTTTTATCACATCTCTACTTTCATCTTTCAAATCTGGAACAACACTATCAAATTTAACTTTAAATGTTCCGAATACAGGATCTACAAATTCGCTTCCTGCTGCAATGTAGTCATTGTCACTATCTGGATAACTTACTTGAATCTCAAACCCTGCAACACTGAACATATTACTTGAACCATTGCCCCAAGTAAATACTACATTTGTTCCATCAATTTCATCCTCATCATCTCCAACCATAACTGGTTGGTTATTCTCTAATGTTATCTTCTCACTACCAACTTGTAATACTGCAATTCCATCTTGTCCATTATTCCATGCAGTCACTGTTTTTGCATAAATCTCTAATCCTCCTATTGTTCTAGATCTTCCTTCTTTTACACTATCCGTCACTCCATTTACGCTTAAAACAACCTCATCTTTGTCTGTATCAAATCCTAACACTTTTATAGTATACTCGTTACCTTCTACAGTAACTGTTTTCTCATCCCCCATATTTAAGGTTATACTCTCAGATGCTTTGTACAACACTAGCTTATCGGAAGTTGTCTCTGCACTTATTGTAAAGGAAATTCCTCCTAATTCTAAAGTGTTACCTGCCATCACATTTCTTCCATCAGAATCCTTCTTTAAGAAGTTTACTGCTTTGTTGAAATCTACCTTATATTTATATGTATAACCCGCACTTCCACTCGTCATATCTATCTCTACTACAGGATCTTCATCGCTATTTTCTTGTACAAACTTCACCACATTATCTCCAATCTCAATGTATTGACTGTAATCATATGTTTCACCCTCATCATCCTCGAAAGATCCTTTTGCTAAAATATTCGGCAAATCTTTAGATGTTAATGTATCTTTTACTTTATTAATCTCATCTCCTAGATAAATCTTGTCGCTTGGATCGTCTAAGCTCACACCACCGCTTACTTCGCTTACCGCAGTACCTCCTGTTACCGTTGCAGTAGCACCGTGTTGTCCTAATTTTGCGGCTACAGCAATGGCTGCTACAACATCACTCACAGCTGCATTCTCTCCAACGACTACAACTGTGTTTGCAGGTGTCATCTCACCAAAAGCCTCGCCTATTGTTTTACCTGCAAACACAGGAGCAGCTAATGTAGCTCCTGCCATTAAGGCAGAACCTAGACCTGCCATTACTCTCTTTATTCTTTGCATACTTTCTCACCTCGATTTCATTAGTATTAACAACAAAATATAATATATTAATAGGTTATATATATATTTAAATTTAACGTGAAACTGTTTCAATTTAAAAATGTAACAATGCTCTATATTACTTATAAATCAAAAATCAAAAAAATTTTTGTTTCTTTTTGTTCAAAAATGAAAATTTTTCTTTTAAATTCGTTAAAAAATAAAAATTTTAAAGGAATTTTTGGCATTGTTTATAAAG
>Ga0190367_1000049_pt1 | contig 90404 bp, 89 predicted proteins | sample 4872181011_MG_FD_171838 | JGI IMG/M metagenome (GOLD analysis project Ga0190367, IMG submission 171838) | Hydrothermal vent microbial mat bacterial communities from Southern Trench, Guaymas Basin, Mexico - 4872-18-10-11_MG | ecosystem: Environmental > Aquatic > Marine > Hydrothermal vents >...
ATCCACCACCCGCCTTCTGCTGCCCTCGGTGCTTTTGCTTTGGGTGTGTGCCTGCCTCCTTTCCGTGGTTTTATGTACCCCCTTTTGGGGGGGTGCTAACTATATTGTTTGTGTTGGGTTGTATTTATTGTTTCGTATATAGTTTGTATGTTTTGATTGTTATTTTCTGTTTTGTTTTTTTATTCTTGTTTTTTTGGTGGTGTCGGCTGGGTATATATTATTGTTGTGGGTTTGGCTGGCTGTTTATCTTTTTTAGTTGTCTATAGAATTGCAGTAGGATTTCTGCTAGTTTGTTTTGGTTTAGTTGGTATAGTTTGAGTCTGTTTACTCCTATTGTTTTTACTACGCCTAGTTCTGTGAGTCTTCTTAGTCTTGGTATTATTGATGATGGGGATGATGAGAGTTTTCTTGCGAGTGTTCTTGTTGAGAATAGTTCGTTGGGGTTTTCTAGGAATATTTTTATTAGTCTTACCTGTAGGTTTGTTTCGAATATTTCTTCTAGTTCCATTGTTTTTCCCTTGAGTATATGTGTATATAACTTGTTAATACGTTTTAAGATTAGTCTTTGGGGAGGTGTCTTGGTAGCTCTTGACATACGGGGTTTCAGATTTAGTCTGGATGGGATATCTATACGGAGGTGCGGTATTGAGGATATCGGTGGTGTGATAGGTGTTAATAGGAGGACGCTTCCTGAGAATTATAGTACATCGCTTTTCTTAGCGATGCTCCGCAGATTTAGAGATATCTTTTTTGTGGCTGTCGATATCTCTCAGGATTCTATTATTGGTTACTGCATGAATAAGCTTGAATACAACACAAAATCTTTTTTCGCTGCGAAGAAGGTTACTAAGGGCCATGTGTTCAGCATAGGTGTTCTTCATGAATATAGGCGGAGAGGAATAGCATCTGCCCTCATGGTTGTTTCGCTTAAACACATGTTTATGCTCGGAGCATCGGAGATTTTCCTTGAGGTCCGTGTATCCAATACTCCTGCCCAGAATCTCTACAATAAGTTTGGTTTCGAAGTAGTGATGCGCGTACCGCGTTACTACGCTGATGGTGAAGATGCATATGTAATGGCCGTACCACGGGAGAGAATCGAGAGCCTCATCGACGAGCTTTATCTGAGGCTCAGAGAGCTTGGAGTGTTGGAAGAATAATGAGGATACTTAGTATTGATACTAAAAGAGGGGTATTGGAGGCGCAGATCGAAGACATAAACGATCTCTTCGTCCTCTGGAACTTTCTTCGACCCGGTGACTTGCTTGAGGCCATGACTACTAGGAAGATAAAATTTGAGAGTGGGGAAAGTGAACGCAAAAAAATAAGGATAATGATAGAGGTCGAAAAAATAGCATTCCATGAAATGCTAGAAACACTTAGAGTCGGAGGAAAAATTGTTTCTGGTCCAGAAAAATTCGTTTCATTAGGTTCCTATCACACAGTACAGCTTAAGAGAGGATCAAAAATACGTATCATCCGCACGGATGGTTTCAGCGAAGCTGAACTTAAAATACTTGAAGAAGCCGATACTATTAGAAAATTAAGCCCCATAGTAATAGTTGCGATAGAAAGAGATGAGGCTACGATAGGAGTCTTAACGGGCAGAAGCCTAACAATTCTTGGGTCTGTGTATCAAACAGTATCATATAAGGGCTCTCCCAACGAAAAATCCTTGAAATACGCCTTCTTTAAGAATATTTTGGCACGAATACTGGACATCATAGATAACCAAAAGAAGATCTCGGGAATAATAATTGCTGGCCCAGGAATGATAAAAGAAGAATTCGCAAGGTACATACGGAAATACGTACAGGAAAAAATAGGAAAGTCCATCCCCATAGTAATCGATCAGGCAAGTTCTGGTACAGAAGCCGGAATACATGAGATTCTACGAAGAGGAACAGCCCTAAAAATAGCACATGAATTCCGAATAGCCCAGGACTTAAAGGACTATGAAGAGTTTCTAGCACACCTCGGACGCCAGGACGGTCTTGTTTGTTATGGTCTCAAAGCTGTAGAAAAAGCCATAAGATGGGGGGCCGCCAAGAAAATCCTGGTCATTATAGACCTCGTTAACAATCCCAATCAAGATATACGTAGAAAAATACTTGAGCTAATAAAACTTGCGGATACATTCCAGGCCGAAGTAAGAATAATTTCTAGAACTCATCCTTTGTATGATAAATTAACTAATTTCGGGGGTATTCTAGCCTTTCTAAGATATAGGATACGGAGGGCGGATCTATATGGATAGAAATTCCTGGACAAAGATTTCAAAAGGAGCGGAGGCCGAGATATATAGGGGAGTTTTTTATGGCCGTCCAGCAATTAAAAAGGTGCGGTTTCCGAAGAGATACCGCCACCCCGTCCTCGACATAAAAATACGCAGAACTAGGACGAGGCGGGAGGCGAGACTTCTAAGTTTAGCTAAAAAAGCTTCTGTTCCCGCACCCTATGTATTCTATGTTGATGAAGACGAATGCTTTTTAATTATCGAATATATTGGGGGAGAGCTCCTTAGAAGGGCTCTTCGCAAGTTGGAGGAGAAGAAAAATTTTGAGAAAGCATTGGAATATATTAGACGTGCGGGAATTCTCCTTGGTATGCTTCATGAGGCAGGAATAATCCATGGAGACTACACAACTTCGAACTTGATATTGACCCCAAACGAGACTCTCTTTGTAATCGACTTTGGTCTAGGATACTTCACAGGAAGTAAAGATCCAGAGGACTATGCCATGGAATTAAGAGTGTTCGGTAGAGGCCTTGAAATATACCACTATGAGAACTACCATAGATATTGGTCAGCATTCATCGCAGGGTACAAATCAGAGAAGGACAATGCGGATATTATTATTGAGAGAGCAAGAGAGATATCTATGCGTGGAAGATACGTGGCAGAACGCCGAACAAAGAGAAAATTTATTCCTCGGTAGATTCTTTCACATAGTTTTCTATAGCTTCTTCGATCTTCTCGACCAGGAAATCTAGTTTTCTATCGAATATTACCTCTACCTGGTCTAATATCTCATCAATCGTAAGCTGGCCAACAAGCTTGATACGGAAAATGAAATCCTTATTGTTAGGCTCTATTTCCAATGCTTTCTCTGGACAGTGTCTGACGCAGATACGACAGAGATCACAATCATAAAGACCAAGACCTTTCAAAACGGGTTTACCGAGTTCCATTGTTAAGCAATTATGAGGACACGCATCGACACATTCACCACAAGAATTACAGTTTTCATTAACGATTATTTTAGGCATTATTTTATAGGCGACTACCGATACTGGAGAAAACTTTGCATGGTCTTTTCCTCGCCCAACTTTAGCTACACATTCAATATCTACTTCTTGATTAGCACCTAGTTTGACTATAGGTATGTTATCATACACTGGCCTTAAGGTTTTTTTATCAACAGATACTAGATCCCCAGAGTATACCGTTACTATTTTCATTGAATTAGGATCTGTCTCTAGGTTAGCCTTCTTTAATCTTAGCCGCGCCGTAAGTTTGTATAGTCTTCTCAGATCCGGTTCCGCCGCCCCAACTTCTTCTAAAAGATTAAGTTCGGAGGAATCTATTCGGAGAGGAATTAGCCCTAGTCTTTGTGCGAGAACTTCATCTGGCATCACAGATGTATTTTGGTTTATATATACATCATGTATTGCGAGGGTGACTGTTTCACTTAGCATAGCTCGGCGAATAGCATTCATTATGTGCACATCACCGTCTTCAATGAAGAATTCAAAGTAGAGACCATCCTTAGATTTATGTATGAGCGTTATCCGCACCATTATAATTCCCTTATGTACGAGCAACGTACAGTGATTTTTGTGTTAATAAACTTTGTAAAAATATAAGATTACTCTAAGTACTCTAGTACCTCACATTATTTCTTTATCTTCGCTAGACGTTTAATACGCTCCTCAAATTTTAGTTTCTTCAAAATATTAGCGACTATAGGCGGAACACAGTGCTCCCATGGTTCGCCTCTAAGGATTTTTTGTCGAATTGCTGTTCCCTGGTACTCATCTCGATTTTTCTCTACAATTTTATGTACGGGAATATTTGCTGCTTCAAATAGCATTAAGACTAACTCGTTGCCTGAGTACACAACATCGAAGTGTGGAACAAGGGATTTCACATGCCTAGGCCATACGTAGTTATTATTAATATCGGGGACAGCACATACGATAACTCTATCTGTAAGATTTCTACTCTTGAGATACGCCCATATAATCTCTATACGTTCCCCAGCTGTGAGAGGGTTCTCAAACGTATAGTTGTCTTGTGTCGAACCAACAGCGATTATTAGTTCTTCTTCTCGCTCTAAAATGTAGTTAAGCGCATATTCATGGCCTTTATGGAGGGGCTGAAAACGACCCACAAAAAGAGCTCTAGACAAAATAGCTCACCTCAAATAGTCCTCCACATAAATACTGTTAATACACAGTGTTTAATTGAAGCATAATGAGTACTTGAGTGGTGGCTAGAACTTGGAAAAAAACAATGAAGCAGAAAATTACGCAGTAATAGATTATATGGGCTCCTGGAACATAGGGGCGTATATGGTTCTTACTAACAAGTTCTGCTTAGTGGGAGAGGGCTTCAGACCTCAGATATTAGAAAATATCAGAAAAGTTACCGGAGTTCCTCTACTTACGCAGAGAATTTATGAAGAGGATCTTGTCGGTTGTTTTGTGGCTGCAAATTCATATGGTGTCATACTGCCCATGCAGACATTAGAGGCCGAGCTGATAAGCATTAAAAAATTCCTTGGAAACGCCTATATTGTAGAAAAACTTGAGCTTAAGGGCACACACAACAATGCATTTGGAAATATTTTGCTACTTAACGATAGGAAGGCAGTCATACATATGAACCTATATGAGAGAAATAAGAAGATAGTTGAACGGATCGAAGATGTACTCGACGTCGAAGTTATTCCATTCAGAACGAATCTCACGGAGGCACTAGGTAGTTACGCATTAGTGAACGCTCATGGTCTCGTCGTCTCCCCTTTATTCAACTCAGAGGAAATCGAAGAACTAAGAAAAATATTTGGAATTCCCAAAGAAAACACAATAATAAGTACCATAAACATGGGAAACCCTATTGTGAGGAGCGGTGCTGTGGCAAACGATACTGCGCTACTCGTTGGCAATAGAACATCCGGTATTGAGATAGCCCGCATATACAACGCATTGATCGGCAGACAGAAACCTTGATGACATATTCGGCACTTATTTATTAATGCTAAAATTTTAACGAAAAATATCATCAAACAAAGGTATCTACTGAGGAGAAACTAGTGATTCTAGGTGTAAGACATGGGTAAAAGAACAAGAGCTCAGCGCTACGGACGAGGTACCGGTCCCTACCGGGCGCCCCCCAATATTCATATAGCAGAGGCAAAGATTCCTGACTGGCCAGAAACGACGGCGGAGGGGCAGAAGATAGTTGGCGTCGTAGAGGATATAGTACATGATCCAGGGAGGTCGACACCACTAGCAGTAATAAGAATATGGAGAGGAGAACGAGTAGAACGTGTGTACCTACCCTGCGTCGAGGGACTCTATGTGGGAAAGAAAATCCAGTTAGGCATGGATGCCGAAATAGACCTAGGAAACATAGTCCCTGTAGGAAAAGTTCCAGAAGGATTCTATGTCTCAAACATAGAGAAAATATTGGGTGATGGAGGAAGATATGCCCGCTCAGGTGGAGCATATGCGGTGGTAAGAGCCCACGACCGAAAAAAAGGTGTGACTGAGCTCATATTGCCTTCCAAACGAACGATCAGCGTTGATTCGAGAAGCCGATGCCAAATAGGAATAATCGCTGGTGGGGGCCGCGAAGAACTACCTTTAGTCAAGGCAGGAAATGCATACTACAAATGGATGAATAAAACGCGGAAATGGCCACGGACTCGAGGAACGGCGATGAATCCAGTCGATCATAGGCACGGAGGAGGAAGACGGCGAAGACCCGTGAAGCGTACTGCGCCTCCAGGTCAAAAAGTTGGTATCATTGCCCCAAAACGAACTGGTAAACGCGATTAGAAATATTGCGGTTGACTCTACTCACACTTACGTGAATAATACATACGGAAGTAGTAGCCGTTGGGAAGTATCCATGAACTCGTTTTTCTAGTCAAATAATTTGGATTTATCCTAAAACATTATATTCTTTATTCTGAAGGATAATCCCCAATTAGGTGATTTATTTGTCTACAGAAGCGGAGATACCTATACATGAGTTCGTGAAAATACTCTATGGTCGTGACGCCCCTCGTCCTGGAGAGTTAGTTATAGGAGTTATAACTGATATACAGGATCACGGGTTATATCTGTATCTACTCGAATATGACAAGACGGCATATGTTCCCCTAAGAGAACTTGGGCGTGGTGTTGTCCGGACGACCAGACAACACTATAAAATTAATCAGACCGTTGTTGCTAAGGTATTTAGAACTCGAAGAAAGATATATATTGACGCATCACTTAAGCGTGTAGCTCCGAAGGAGGTTCAGGCTAAGCTTTCCTATTGGCGAAAACTTAATAGATCCGCACATTTAGCCAAACTCATTGCTGAGAAGATAAATAGGGATTGGAGATTTATCGTCGAAAATATTTATTCACCCTTGATAGAGTGCTATGAAACGCCGTTTGACGGAATGGAAGACTCTTTGATTAGAGGTAAGCATGTCCTCGAGGAGTGTGGAGTCCCAAAAGAGTATGTTGATGCTGTTTATGAAGTTGCTAAAGAAAACATATTGGTAAGAAAGCAAAGAATGAAATTCACCCTTGAAATAACAACATTAGCCCCAGATGGCATTATTCGGATCAAAAACGCATTGTTGAAAGCAATAAAAGGTTTCCAGGACATTACCGTTAAGTATGAGAGTGGTCCGAGATATACAGTCTGGGTAGAGGGCTTTGAGAAGTCTGACATACGGAATCGGATTATGGAGTTTACAGAGAAGGTCGAGGAAATATTGATGAGTATGCCAGATGCTAAAAAATACAGAACCATAGTACGATTAGCTCAATAAGTCCTTAACGATCTACATTGTCTTTTTCTTCTCTCTCAAATAGTTTTGTAGACTTACTATCTCCCTTTCTAATTCTACCGCGACTTTAATTAGATCGTCTATAGTTTTAGCTATCTTTTCTAATGAGCCTCGAAGATTTTTTTCTCTTTCTCTAAGCTCAGATATCGCATCGTCAATAGACATATACACGCCAACATTGGCCCCAACATTTACCAATATCTTCTTTCCGATCGTCCCTCTAACAAAAATAAATACACCAGGGCCTAAAGCTATGAACCCCTCTAAATCCTTGATGGACCTATTTTTTATTTTTTCTAATGCGTCTATTGTTACCATAAGTTCTTCTAGTCTTTTCCTATTTGTTTCATGAAGAAGTCTATATGCCTGTATTGTCTGCTGTAAGTTGAGATAGCGTGCATATTTTTCTCGAAGAACCTGTTCGATCTGTTGTTCACTCATTATTCCTCAACATATAAAACTGGGTTCTTACTTAAAGCTATTTTTTGTAACCTTCTACTCTTGAACTCGGTCGGCTCTATCTCCTCGATTTTTATGATACGTATGCTAGATCTTTTTATTTTTTGTGAACCGAGAATACTATAGAACTTCTCGATTGCTCTGCGTAGGTCTATAGCACGTATCTCCTTACGAAATATAAATTCCTTACGCTGAAGACTATATTTTGCCGTAATCCTAAAGTTTTTTACGCTCATGTCCCTCACCCCACACTTAGGAACTGAGAATATAAATCAGTATTAATAAAGCCAACACAGGGCTTATTGATGCCAGGACATAGAGCTCAAGAGCATCTATCACATTCGGAACCATGTATGCAAGATTAGAGATTAACATATATGCTGACAGTAGATATATAGGTACCACTATTATCTGTGCCATCAGTAGTGATTCAAATCTATATTTGACTATGATCTTCGCTGAGAGATATTCCCCAACTGCTGTGACAATAAAAGCGAAGCCAAGCGCCGATAATAGAGCCGTCGAAAATAATACAGCTATTCTTAGGATGGTATCCAGTACAATCCACGGAGCCAGAGCATATATTATGAACGCGTTATTTATAAGACCCAAACCATATGAGAACAACCAGTAATCCTTACTCATTTTTATCTCCCGACACAAAATATCATTCTTTTTCGTTAGCTAGTTCGAGATATATGACTTCGTCAGCAGCATTCTTAAGAGCTGTAGAGAAACCTTGTTCATAGCCTGCCACAACAGCCTTTATCCCTTTCTCCTTTATTTTATGTATTATTGGGAGACATCTGCTATCTCTGCTCACAACAACAAAAATGTCTGGGGAGAACTCATATATCATGCGGATCACTTCAACAGCTAGCGTTGTATAAACAGCATTTTCTTGTGCTAAAACGACTTCAAAACCACTTGTTTGAAGCGCCTTGATTAAAGCCGGCGGAGCATCGGACGTCACCACAGCTTTGGCCATTCTAACCCTACCATAGCTCTTTCCCTTCTTGAGGACATCTTTTAGCGAGAGTCTTCTCCCATTTATTTTGCGTAGCATATTAGGGCCGTCGATTAGGATTACTACCTCGCGATCAGCGCTTCTGAATAGTTTGTCGAAGAAACTTTTGATTTTATCGAATATCCTCACACGTTCAATAATCTCTGGGAGTTCTGTATCTTTTCCTAACATTCTATATCCCAATAACAAATAAAACAAACAATATCGTTATATTTTCACAATAACATAACATATTTTTGTGTTAAGATAATGAATGAGTACTGCAGGAAACCCATAACTATTAGCAAAAAATGAAAGCTATGAGATTCTAGAGATATAGAAGTCACGAATAGTATTCAGTATGCGCTCTCTCTTGTTGAGTTCATCTTTAAGATTTAAGAGAAGAGCTTCGATTCTTGCCTCATAGACCTCATCTGTGAGATTGCCTCTTATATAGTGCCCCGCTACTTCTATTATCCTCTGCTTGAATAGGCGGATCCGCTCTTCCACTTTTCCTAGTTCAGTTAGATAATCATATATTTCGGCGATCTCTCTAAGTCTTCTGATTGATGCAACAACGATGTTTACTTTTTCATTAAGTTTTGACTGTCTCTTAGTGAAATCATCAATAAACGCCGCTGTGGGCCTTCTAAGTATCAGATTACGATAAGCTGTTACCCACAAATCTTTGTCGCTTGCTATGATAGTCTCATAGTTTATGATGAATTTCTCTAGATTAGCAAGACGCTTAACCTCTTTAGGTTTGACATACCGATACATAGCCCATCGAGCGACAAGCAAAACTTCTGCTACGAGAATAGTAAGTATAACTATGTATAGGAGAAGTACAAAATACGAACTTAGAAGAGTCCCTAAATCATATTCAAAGACCAATACTAACCAGCCTATATCTCTTGGGCTGATATTATTATATGCGAAAACAGCTTGACTGAATTGTACTATAAAGAATTTTTCTTGTCCTCTCTCATAATATTTGGCTTCGCAATTCATAGGTAGAATTGCATTTGTAGGAACATAAGTTTTTACACTTAGTTTTGCCGTGTATATCGTTGTGTTGACAAGAGGCAAAAGAGGCAAAGTAATATTGAACTTTCCATTCCTTATAAACTTTTTGTTGAATCTTATCACATACTTTATATAAACGTTTCTATTCTCACCAGCTATTATAGGTGATTTAAAGTTTACCCGTACAGTATAGATATCGCGAGGCAAATCTTCATCCACGGTCTTATCAAAGTCTAATTTTCCTATATCATCCCTAACCTCAATTACATCGGATATGTTCGCAGCGAGTCCTACTCTTATGCTTGAAAGTTTCCATCTTGATTGTTCTGGGTTTTCAGCTGGTTCTTCAAAAGAGTATAGGGAAACAACTAGATGATCCTCTACTAATACAGTATATGATTTTGTTATCACTATTGAGCGTTCAGCATAGCGTACGATGGGTAGTCCTTGCTCGGTAGACCATACTGCTTTTATTTCACTATCGAAGCCGTACCGTTCTAGCTGAGAATCGAGGTCTAATGATAAATCCATAGGTGGGAGATTCTCTTTTGAATATTTAAAATTACGGCCTCCAAAGAGTGTTTTTCCAGATTCTGGTTTAACAAATTCAAATTCGAGATTAACATCCTCTGGCGAGATAAAGTTTACTACCAAACTCTTTATTGGGTATGGTAGAAAGGGACATGGTGTCATATTCAGATAGAGGCCCATCCTATCTTTAAATGGTTTTATCTCGAAAAGACCCTCCCTTAACTCAAACAATATTTTGATTCTGAAGGTATTTTTGAGTATAGAAACATACTTGTCGAGCAATGTGTAAAACTTTATAAGCAGACCAACATATTCTGCGGATCTGTAGTAAATCATAAAGTTCAAGAGCTTAAAGCTATCGTTCCTATAAGCACCCAATATTCTTATCTGTCTTATTTTCTCCCAGAATTTTACTGGATAATATATTATTATTGCGCTAAAGGGCCTATCCTTCGTATTTGTAATATTTATTTCGTCAACAATTTTGATGAAGAGAAACTCAGAGATTTTCACGGTTCTGTTAATCCAGATCTCTGTCTGATTTTGAGGCAATATTGTTGTTGGTGCGTAATAGGGAGTCACAGAAAATTTCTTTGTATCTACTGAGATTCTAGGCGGAGTCGTTATTGTTAAAACCCCCATTATTGGGATTATGAGAAGTATTATGATTAACGTTCCAGTAACTCCCAATCTTATAAATCTGTGCATATTTTTCACCGAATTCTCTTTGGAAGACTAATCTCGAGTTACATAAATTGAAAAGCAATTTTAATTGTCATGATATTTGAGGTATGTAATAAGATGACAATACTATTAGCCTACAAAGTTTTCATATTATTCTTTTGTCCATAGCACATCTGCAGAAATGCGGAGAGGCCCTAGTGATGTTATATGGTTACCAATGTCCCCCCACGTTGTGCACCATACTGGGAAAAATATGAAGAAGCAAAAACAACTAAGGAGAAAATAAGTGCACTAGAAGAGCTTATTGCATGCATACCTAAGCATAAAGGAACGGAAAAATTACTGAAGAATCTGAAGATTAAACTCGCAAAGCTACGCGCTCAACTAACAAAAGAGACCGAAGCTAGAAGGAGCAAAGTTAGCTCTTTATTCTCAATCCCTAAGAAAGGAGATGGACAAATAGTTCTACTTGGCACCTCCTATGTTGGGAAAACAAGTATAACGAACAAACTTACTGGGTCCAAATATGTTGTGAATAAGCCAACTCAGTACCCTAGAGATGGAATCTTCAAGTGGGAAGGCTGCGAATTTCAAATCGTTGACACACCACCAATATTGAGCGAAGACATAGACAAAACGCCTAATGGAAGAGCAATAATGGGCATAGCATACAACTCCGACTTGATAGGATTGGTTATTGACGCCACACAGGATATCAAATGGCAATTATCCGTACTTCTCTCCGCAATGCAAGATGCTAATGTTGTTCTTAGACCTCAACCGCCAATTAGAGTGAAAAAGCTTACCCGTGGCGGCATCACAATCATGGGAGTAGAATATTCGCCGTTTACCATAGAAGAGCTTAAAGAAATTTTAACAAGTTATCGTATAACCAATTGTGTGATAGAGTTTATGGATAATGTATCTGAGTTTGATGTTTATCTTGCCCTGAATCCCAGACTTACCTTCAAAAAAGGAGTTGTTATTCTAAATAAGCTCGACCTAATTGACGACAGAAAAGCAATTATTGATACTGTTAAAAGAAGAATCTCAGAGGTGAATAGAGATATCCCCATAATACCATTCAGCATATATTGTGATCGCTGTTCACATCTCCTCGGACGAACAATATTCAAGGAACTTAACCTACTACGTGTATGGACGAAAAAAGGAGGGAAAATTGTCTGGGATCGCGCACTAGTACTTAGGAGACCTGCCACAGTAAGAGATGCTTGTGAGAAAATACATAGTAGCTTCGTTAAGAAGTTCAAATACGCTGTTGTCGAACGAGAAGGTTCAAATATCAAACGAAAAATTGTAGGACTTGATTATGAGCTTCGGGATGGCGATATTTTGACGATATACATAAAGGATTAAAAGAGTTTATAAAAAATGCTGGTAGACATAATTAATCCAGGAAGCATAGATGATTTAAAGAGAATGCTTGTTCTAGGAAGACACATGGGTTTCAAATATATGTTAGTGGAAACCTCAGAACTGGGAGAGTATATAGAAGATATGTTACAAGCAGACAGAAGTGCTTATCCCAAACTGATTCCAATAATCACAATCAAACCAAATTCGCATGTTAAGGACATGGTGAGTAGTGCTATTGGTCGTAAGATTATATTTATGAATGCTAAGAATCGTGAAGAGTTCATTCGAGGAATCAGAACCTACGGCATCTCAGTTATAAGCGTAGATTTAGAGACCTTTCTACAGATACTCGATCTAAGAATTCTCCATTTACTTAAGCAATACCATAAATTCGTTGAACTTAGATTTAAAGGTTTCATATTCGCAAGTCCACGCATTAGGGCAAACTATATCAGATTATTTAGACGCCACAACAAACTAATTAATAGAAAGGATTTTCGACTCATAATAAGTTCTAGGGCAACATCAATATTTGAAATGTCAAGCCCAAGGTTGCTGAGAGAATGTTTAATGATGCTAGGTTTTAAGGACTATACTATCAAAAGAATCTACAAACAAACACCCTTAGAGCTCATTTTAACACCCCTGGAGGTAACGATGATAAGAGAGGACAATTGGCTTAAGGATTTTCACATCGGTCATAAAGGTTCTAGTGAGAAGAAGAAAAATACTGCGCCATGACTGCGATTATATTGTTGGTGTGTGAAGATAGCAATTATAGATGTAATAAGAGGAAACTTAATATGGTACCTAGAAAGATAAGCCCTACTCTTCAGAAGAAGGAGTTAAACTGCTTCTGGTTAGTTTTAAATATAAAATCAAAAACCCTCTTGGAGTCATTAGATTAAATTGAAGAGACGTGCTATATCTATGGGCTCTGACAAAGATATTTTTCCAAATTTTTTATTCGTACTTAGCGAGAATATTCGGCTAAGAAGCGAAACTTCGAGCTGCAATAGTTTTATGATTCTATCTACATCCTTTGAACTAGTCCCTTCGTAGGCAACGTTTATATCAATCCTAATAAACTTATCGTTTATATCAGCTATGGCATCTACCGGCACTTTAAGCATATAGTCTTTGCCCCCTACTAAGAGGTAAAAAACCTTTGTTTTTAAGTCAAGAAGAATACCCATACATACGCCTACCCGTGCAGAATTTTTATCTATGACCTCCTTTCCCACCAATATACCAGGTATATTGAACTCTAGTAGCTTTACGACGCGCACTTCTTTCATCATAAGAAATCATTTTTGATTAAATTCTTAGAGAGGTTTTTAAATACAAAAAATATCATGATAACATTTACAGTTGTGATAATGATGACTCTAGGCGTTTCTGAGGAATCCGATGAGGAACTGTAGCCCGTCTGAATTTATCCAAGGTGAATTCTTGGTTGCCTAGAACTCGCATAGCACGGAACATTGAGCGAGAAGTTACATATAGTGATGAACACTGGAGGGTACTCGCAGCAAAACGACGAAAAGGTGTTTACATTCTCAAATTTTTGTCCCGATATGGTTTCAAACCATTCATCTTTGGTAGTGTAGCACGGGGAGATATCCATAGGAAATCCGATGTAGAGATTATAGTTTTAGACTCTAAGGCACTACCATACATCGAATTATTGCTCCTAAGCAACTTTGGTTTAGAGGAAAAAACGATTATTATGGCTACACCCCGTACTGCCATCAAAGTATACTTTTATATCGATCCAGAACTTACAGTCGTTGTGCCAGCAGTACCGCTCAGCTATGATGAATATGAGTTCTATAAGTTTGGTGGCAAAATCGAACTTCCAGAAGCAGAAAATCCACGCAATAGGGTGCCTGGAGTGAACAAGAATTTATGCCTAATACTACCGACAGAGCGTGGGCATATAGAATTTTCTATTATTGGTAGAGAACACGAAGTTTCGAGAATATTAGGTGTGAGAATCTCTATAGTTAATGAGAGAAAACATATGCTGCTTAGAAGAGACCAATTAGGAAGAACAGGCGTGTACTTAGAACTCCATTTAGACCCCGATGAAAGTACAATGCGAAAACTTATGGAGCTCAGAGACACAGATCCCGCGATTAGAAGACTTTATAGGGAAAGAGAAGCCAATTAGGAACAAACAGTACTAAATTGCTATTCTAAAATAAGAATAAGAGCTATCTCAAAAGAAAGTTGTTTCGATGTGTGACTGAGATTTTTCAGATTCATATAGTAGAGTCTCAAGTCCTTTTTTTGCCTTTTCTATGAATTGTCCATCTTACTTTACGTGGATCACGTCCTAACATAAAATTTTTCCGACATTTCCCAGAACAAAAATTCAGAATACGACCTGTCTTAGTGACATAAATAAATTTGGTAGCTGGGTTCGTTATTTCTTTGCCACAAAAGCTGCATTTAACCATGTTAGCCACCATTATTCGGCGTGTTATACATTTAGACTTTAACGCGACCTAGCCTTTATCTTTGGAACTTCACGCTCCCATTCTCGTAACATTAAAATGTCTCCGACTCTTACGGGGCCCTTTATGTTTCTCGTTATTATCCGTCCTTTATCCCTTCCCGCCATTATTCTGCATCTTACTCTTATAATCTCACCTGCCCGTCCGTAGCGTTCTGGATCTATCCATTCCACTATACATGGCATTCCTATGGTTTTTACTATTTCCTCTAGTTCCTCTGGGCTATAGCTCTCAAGTAACGCTTCAGCTTCCGCTATTCTTTTTTGTTCTTCAATTGAAGACATATATTGGCACCTATGATTTTCCTAGTTTAGCTTCATTTATTTTTCGTATCAAAGTATCAAGCTCTCTCGCCAATTTTCCTGGGTCGACAATCGCAACGCTACTCGCGGGCCTCTTGATTCCCGCCGCTTTACCTAGTTCCTCCTTAGATTTTACAAAGACATAGGGTATACTCTTCTCCTTGCATAGCGGCGGGAGATGCATCACTATCTCTGGGGGATTAACATCCATAGCTATTAGTACTAATTTAGCTTGCTCTCTTTCCACAGCCTTTGTCACTTCATTTACGCCTTTCCTAACGAATCCTCCTGCTTCCCTCACTTTTCTTACAAATTCTATAGCCTCTTGCATTAGAGGCTCTGGGGCTTGCCAATCTACGTATGACATGGTTTTACACCCCCCTTCATCACCTAAATCCTTTAGGGTTATTTTTGACTTAAAAAATACTCTATTTCCAACTCTCCAAGTATTCCTGCTGTCGAGGAGTAAGTTCATCGATCCTTATCCCTAAAGCTTTTAGTGTGTATTTTGCAACGCTCTTCTCTACTTCTATGGGCACGTCATATACTCTTCTCTCGAGTTCCATATGGTTCTCTGCGATGTATTTCGCCACTAGAGCTTGTAATGAGAAGGAAATATTCATTACTTCGCTTGGATGCCCCTCTGCACATACAAGATTTACAAGTCTACCAGCCCCTAATAGGTAAACATGCCGCCCATTTCTCAAGTGATACTTCTCTACACAATAATTTATTTTCTCCTTTTTCACAGATAGCTCCTCAAGACCCCCCAGGTTTATTTCCACGTTAAAATGGCCTGCATTACATAATATCGCACCATTCTTCATCTTCAGGATATGCTCTTTTCGTATAACATCTATGTTTCCTGTTGCTGTTATGAATATATCTCCAACGGCAGCGGCTTCATCCATCGGCATTACTTGGAATCCATCATAGTGTGCTTCCAAAGCCTTTATAGGATCAACCTCAGTTACTATGACCTTAGCACCTAATCCCCGCGCCCTGCATGCTATTCCTTTTCCAACAAAGCCATATCCCGCAACAACAACAGTTTTTCCGGCCAACAAAATTGAAGTTGCCCTCAATATACCATCTATAGCTGATTGACCAGTGCCAAACTTATTATCCACCATCCTCTTTATTCTAGCATTATTGGTTGCTATTATGGGAAAGAGAAGTTTACCCTTTTTCTCAAGAGCTTTCTCCCTTACTACCCCGGTCGTAGTTTCTTCTGAACCTCCTAACACATTTTGGGCAATTTCTGGGTATTCCTCATGGAGCATAACTATCAAATCACCACCATCATCTATAATTATATCTGGCGAATGCTCAATGACTCTTCTGATCATCCCTTTGTATTCTTCGTCGGTTTCCCCTCGCCAGGCAAAAACTTTTGCTCCATAATATTTTACCAAAGCCGCAGCTACATCATCTTGGGTTGAAAGAGGATTCGATCCCGCTAAAAAAACTTCTGCTCCTGCTCGAATAAGAGCTATTATTAGATTTGCTGTTTCTTTAGTTACGTGGAGACAAGCCCCAATTTTTAGTCCTTTAAGAGCCTTAGATTTCTCAAATTCTTCAGCTATTAGCTTTAGTGTAGGCATGAAACTCTGTGCCCATAGGATCCTTCTATGCCCCTGATCAGCAAGTTTTATGTTCTTTATTACATAGTCATTATTGTTCATATTACTCAGCTTCTAAGTCAACTAAAACAAAGCTAAAACTCAACTATTTTGATTCCTAGTTCTCTTAGCCGAGGATATATCTCTTCGAACTCTTCTGGCGATAGTTTTATTGTATAAAGATACCTCCTAGTCCTAAATTTGACTTTAACCAGTTTTTCATGACGTTTAATCCTGATTTCTATCGTACGTCTGAGTATCTCATCTATTTCATCTATGTCTAGTATTTCCTTCGGCACTTCAGTAACACCTCTTTCAAACACAGCATCCTAAATCAGAGTCTATCTACCAATTCAAATTATTAAATTATGTCAAGAAGTGAATTCTTATCAGACCTCTGCATCTAATAATCTATCTTAATATGGCAATACTACTTGGTCGAGACGCCAAAGTGGGAGAACATAGCTTTCCTCAATCTTTAAGGGCTTTGCATTATTTGTGTAGTATAGAAGCGTTGTATATGCTATCATCGCACCGTTGTCTCCATTCCATTTATTTGGAACTGCAAATCTTGCCTCATATTCTTCAGCTACAATTTTTAACATTTCCTGAAGACGCTTATTGTTGGCAACACCACCGCAGAGTAAAATTTCTTTTTTTTCAGAATGTGCAAGGGCTCGCTCGACAACCTCACATAACATAGCAAAGGCTGTCTCCTGGAGACTTCTGCAGAGGATTTTTATGTCAATACCTTGTTTCAATTTCTCCTTTAATACCGAAAGTATTCCAGAAAATGATAAATCTGTTCCCTTGACGACGTAAGGTATCTCGATATATTCTTGTGTCTCTCTAGCAAGTTTTTCGCATAATGGCCCCGCTGGTGAGGGATACCCCGCAGCTCTCATAAACATATCTATAAGGTTTCCAAGCGATATATCTAATGTCTCCCCCCATATACGGTATCTATTCCCTTCTTTTGATGCTATGACTGTATGCCCACCTGACACTAAAATCGTAAGAGGATTACACAACCCAGTTAGTTTTTTGGCTATCTCTATATGAGCTATTGCATGATGCACACCATATAGTGGAACCAAAAACCTCATTGCAAGAGCCCTAGCGAGTGTCGCTCCTACACGAAGACATGGGCCAAGTCCAGGGCCTCGCGCAAATCCAACAGCCACAATTTTTCCACGTCTGTTAGCAATATATTCTAGTACCCTACGAAGTAGTATAGGCGCAATTTTTGTGTGATGCTCCGCTGCCTCCCTTGGATGTATACCCCCTATCTTCGGGGTATATGTATGTGAGAAATCAAGGACTTCGCTTCCATCTGAGGATACTAAACCTATTCCGAATGTATGAGCTGTTGATTCAATCCCTAGAATATACCTTACCATTACTTCTCACTTCGAATTCTTATACTCCAAGGATATTTACGGGCGATCCTTGCCAACAATACTTTGACTTTCTTCTCCTCATATGTATTTTTGTAGTATAAAATCAAAACTAAGCTTCGTCTTGCACGTTTAATACGTTGATACATACTTTTAACTGTAGATATGACATCGTGAACTATAACTAAATTTGCTTCTGGAAAATCAAGATCTCTCTCCGCTACGGGTGTAAGTATAAGAACGGACGGAGTAGATTTCTTGAATTCCTCGATTACTCGTTTCTTATTCGCTACTCTTCCAGTTAAAAGTAAGACTTTACTAACACCACCCTCCCTTAAGTTCCTAGCTATTTCGGACGCTGTTCGAACGAATGATGTCAGGATTATAACATTTTTTCCTCTGTGTAGCCAACTCTTTGTTATCTCTACGATCTGTAGTATCTTAGTCGAGCTCCCTGGTACAACATCTTCTAGTTCTACATTTTTAAATTCCCTAAGGAGCTTCCTAAACATGGGTTTGCTTAGAAATCGAATATATGTTGCAGGTACCCCTGCAAAAAGAAATCTTCGTACAAGTGCAAGTCTTAGGAATTTGATTTTTAGAGGATTCGTATCTGGGAGAATCGATATTGTCTTCATTATTTTCTCTTTTGTTTCAAATGGTGTTTGTTCGGCTGGATATAATTTGTTGTTATATTCCCGTATCCTATCCAGAACTTTCTCGATTTCTGCCGAAATAGCATTTGATATTATTTCAATATTAGCATCCTGCACGGGTACTGGCTGAATTACTGTTAGGTTTCTTGTTATGTATTCACCTAGATCCGTTCTTTCAAGAAGTGTTTCCATAGTTATTATTACTAGTTCTTTCTCCGGAAATAATTCGCTGGCTATGGTGTTAAGTTCTCTCTGCATAATAACTTTTCTCTCATCATCTATCACATAATGTTCGTCTCGGAGCGTCCCACTCATCCCCACCCAGCATGCATCCTTTGGTAAAAGTCTCTTTAGCATATTCCATGGATAGGTCAGCATTCCCTGTCCTTCCCTTATATGCCCCCTCGAATCTCCAATTGAATCCTCAAAGCGCAAAACACCATGTTCTTCCCTATCTGATACTGTATGCGATCTCCTTAACACTCTTCTGACAGCTTTATCAACCTCATTAATAATTACTATGTCAAAGTTTGGGGTCTCTCCGCAATGTTCTAGTAATCTCGCCAAGGAGATCGGCGTAGCTAGAATTACTCTCTTTTCTCTTAAAACCTTCTTTTTCAACCATTTCGGTTGGCCACCAATTATAATACCAAACCATCCATCAGAACCAGAAAGTTCCTGGAATTTTAGGGCCATATCCCAAATGGAGGCTCTACTCGGACTTACTACGAGTATTTTCTCTTTATTAAAAGCACGCGCAATTAAATATGTTATTATTCGCTTACCCATACCCGCATCTAATTCAACAATCACATTCTTTTTCTCTAATTTAGCTTTAAGAATAGCATTGAGAATCCAGTACTGATACACCCTGGGCTCTATCTTTTCGTTTCTTAGCAGATCCCTAATTCTCTCCATAAATCGCATAATAGTATTGCCATAATTCTTCATCGATTCGTACCTAGCTTACTTCAACCTATATCCACATCTTGGACAAAAGTTTTCATACCCCCTAAGCACAAAGCCACAGTTTGGACAGAATAATGTTCTTCCAGAGTATAAGTTTGCTTCACTCTTGTAGCTCTTTTTAGGAGATGATGATATTGATACTAACGGAAGAAAAACAACAAAGAAAAAGCCTAAGGGAAGTATTTTGAGGATTATAAGCACTAGTATTAGTAGAGACAAGATAAGCGTCACAGCAAAAATTATTAATTCCACTCTCATTTGCTGTCACTAAATAATTCTAGAACACATTTTTATATCTATTGAATCCTTTTAAGATTCGAGGCGAACTAACACGACAAGGTTTCTATCAGTGATTGGGTTGAAGGGCGTATTTGAGGTTGTTGAAAAGGATGGTGCAGGAAGAATAGGGAAAATATTCACAAAACACGGTGTCATAGAAACACCTTATTTTTTCCCAGTTATAAATATCCATGTCCCGGTTGTCTCGCCTGCAGATCTCAAGTCGCTTGGATACAACGCATTTATAACGAACGCCTATACAATATGGCGGGATGAAAAACTCCATGAATTAGCACTTGAGCGAGGAATCCATGGACTTTTCGGTGATTGGCAAGGACCAATAATGACTGACTCAGGGGCCTATCAGCTCTCAGTGTATGGCGATGTCGAGGTTTCCAATGTTGAGATAGTAAAGTTTCAGAATGATATAGGAGTGGATATAGGTGTTATTCTTGATGTACCACTCTATCGTGGAAGCATAGAAGAAAGAAAAAGAGCTATTGATGAGACTATAAGAAGAGCGCGAGAGGCCCATGAAGAGGGCTTTATTACCGAGGAGAACGAAGTTATATGGGTTGGACCTCTACATGGAAACCCTATAGAATCTCTACTAGAATATTCGATAAGGAACATGCTTAGGTATCCATTTAAGATGTATGCACTAGGAAGCTTAGTTCCATACATGGAGGAATACCAGATCTACCAGCTGATCAGATCGGCATTGTTTGTTAAGCGTAATTTCCCATCAAATTACCCAATACACCTATTTGGAGTTGGACACCCTATGGTTTTTAGCTTCTTTGTTCTGCTAGGATTTGACACTTTCGATAGCGCTCTATATGCATTAGCAGCCAAGGATGGGCGCTACCTAACAGTTCATGGTACATATAACATAAAGTATATGGAATACTTTCCATGTAGTTGCCCTATCTGTTCCAAGTATACACCACGGGAACTTATGGAAATGACAATTCATGAAAGACAACATTATCTAGCAATGCATAATCTGTATGTCATAAACATGGAAATACGAAGAATAAAACAAGCGATATGGGAGGGAACATTATGGGAACTTGTTGCTCAGAGAGCATCTTCTCATCCCGAACTGGCTCGCGCATATTCTCTGCTACTCAGTGGAAAGAAAGAGATTTTTGAGTTCTTTGAGACATACGAGCCAACATTCAAGAGAAGAGGTGTATTAATAACTAGGCCAGAGGAGACAAATCTACCAGTGGTAATTAGGTATAAGAAACGTATAATCGAACGCCTATTTATTTGGAGTGACAAACTGATAATCTCCACACCAAGAGGAATTAGTAAGTTACCTGCATATTTAGGTGCTCAAGTATTCATTCTTGATGATGTCTTTGGGTTTATCCCGCGGGAGATCAGAAATATGTATCCTTTATTTCAGCATATGTCCTATCGCTCAAGAATTCCTGAGGATGTACTTCGTTGGACTGAGGAAATCATTGAGACGCATCTCCTAACCAAGTTTAAGGAAGTATATTTCTTCGATGAGAAAAAAGAATTCGCTCTACGTCTCAGAGAGCATTTTGGATTCGGAGAAGTCTACACTGGTCAAGATATAGGAGTTCTAAACATCGATGATGTAAGACTATTCACAACAAAGGCTATGCTTAGGTTTCAATTCGGCCCAGGAGCAGAAGATGCTGTAGGAAAAGTCAAGTTTGAACATTCGCGAACCACTGGTATGCTGAGAAAAATTTATGCTGCCGACATAACAAAGGATGAGGAAAAGATCATATTATGGGAGCTAGAAGATATCATCAAGGATAAGCTAAAAAGGGGGGAAAAAATACCTCAAGATCCATTCACAGAGCTATATATTAACCGGGGAAGAATCTGGCTTCTTGCCTCCATAGTTGCTGAGAACTTTAAGTTAGTTCCTCAGCCTCTCCTAGCATATAGGCTATGGAAGATATTTCGAGATAAATTGCAGTATAGCATTATTTTACGGGAGGAAGCTGAGCCATTCGTCAGGGAGGGAAAAAGCATATTTTCAAAGTTCGTGATTGAGGTAGATCCGCAAATTCGAGCTTCGGATGAAATTCTTGTACTCAATGAGGAAAAGAAGCTAATCGCTATAGGACGCGCAGTAATAGGTTCTAAGGAGATGCTAGAGTTTAAGCGAGGAGTAGCCGCAAGGAACAGATATGGCATATCCCTTGAGCTTTAAGTAACGCCAGTATATATATTATAATCAACTACAACGAAACTTCAACTATATTTTGTAGTTTAAACTTTTTTGCCTGGGATCGGCATTGTGGAATTTACCAAAACTCCAAAAGTTTGTTAAAACCCTTCCAAGACCCGATAAGATATCCATTGGAACAAAACGCTTTAAATTTTGTGTGGTAGGAGGGACTTTCGACCGTATGCATATTGGTCACAAAACGCTAATTAATACTGCTTTGATTTTCTCTGAGAATATTCTTGTATGTGTTACATCAGACACCTATGTTAGAAAGCTAAGAAAAATTGCTGGGAGCATCATAGAGCCTTACAAGATAAGGGAGGAACATATCAGAAATTTTGTAGCCGAGCTAGATCAATCTAACAAAATACGTATATGCATACTTGAGGATCCGTATTCTCCAGCGCTTACATCACAATTTGCTGATAAACTCGACTCCATTGCCGTATCTGAGGATCCTGCTGTTCTCGCCAGAACATTTAAGCTTAATGAGCTACGTAAGGAGCATGACTTAGAAATATTGACAATTCTTAGAATACCCCTTCTAAGGGATCCCTATGGAAAGGTAATTTCATCTACAAGATATCGACTTAATGATTATTTTCCGCCCCCAAGACCCCCAAAGCTAAGAGTTACAAAGAATATTATTGATGATATTCGTAAGCCTAAAGGCCCAACTGTGAGCTCTCCTAAAGACCTTCCTGATCCGGATTCTTTCAAGAAGAAAGGTATAGTAGCGATTGGGGATGCTGCTCTTAATAATCTATCTAAATTTGATTACCCCATATCCGTGGCCATTGTAGACTTTAAAATTCAGCGAAGAGATCTCAACTATACTATTTTTTATAATATCGACGAAAGAAGAAATATAGTTGATGCACCGCCGATCATTCCCGTCTTAAATTCACCAGGGACAATATCAACACAGACATGGTTCGTTGTTTTATTAGCCTATGTACAGACTAAACCCTCTATAATAAGTGTTTACGGTGAAGAGGATCTTCTTGGATTTCCAGCCACAGTACTGGCACCAGAAGGAGCACTTATTATCTATGGGGATCCTTTCAGAAATAAATTAGTGTATTTTATAGCTGACTGGGAACAGAAAGAGAAAGCATTTGAACTACTGTCTAAGATGCGAAAAATATGAGTATTCTTCAATAGCAATGTCTAATCTAGCAAAATTTTTCTTAATCTGTTTATTTCTAACCTAAGAGCCCTGATAAGATCCAAGGATATTTTACTTTTTACTGATTCGTCGCCTTCAGAAGCCTTTAAAAGTTGCCATTCAACAGCCTCAAGTTTTATAAGCCGCTGGAGGGAGTCCTCTTTTTGGGCAAGCAGTTCTCGTGCTTCATGAATTAGCAGGTCTATACTATCAATGCTTATGCTTGCTAGTGAAAAGGCCCTCTGTGATTCCTCAGACTGAGTGCCTACTTCAGTTCTAGGGCGAACTTTAATCTTACTTACTAATATCCTTCGAAATGATTCTTCTAGCTCACTAACTCTTTTCTCGAGAGCTTCAATTCTTTCTATCAACATGGATTTCAGTTCCTCCAAGAACCTACCCAATTTTACTAAAGCTTCTTTATCCTCAGATGGGATTGCTATTTCCTTTGGCGTTACCTCTATTGCTTCGCCTTTCTCACTAACGGAGGGAAAAGTTTCTATAATACCAATCGTCTTTGCCGAAGCTTCATTGCCTATTATAGCATCAGTCGTAGGTGGAATCTCTTCAGTCCCTGTTTTTTCGTCAATATTTATTCCTAGTTCTGACTTTAGAATTTTTTTGAAGTATTCTGCTACTTCATAGGATTCCTTCATCTAGATACCCTCCAATCGTATTCATTTTTATGTTTGCTACTTAAAACACTTAAGGATATAGTCAAAAAGAGATTTCCTTCCTCAATTTAACTTTGAATTCTATTTCATATTTTATTAAGCATTAAGTTCCTTAGGGGAGATATAATGCCACGTAAAAAGTTTGATACTGAGACCGATGCACGTATACTAATGGCGCTCTCAATGTTAGAAAAACTTGATGAATTAACAAAAATGGGAAAAGTTCCAGGGATAAAAAAGGGCGAAGCTATACAAATATTAGAGCGATTAACTTCAACATTGAATAAGATTCGCGAATCTCGCATGAGCAAACATGAACTTCTATTTTCTGGGCTATTTAGGGCGTATAACAATATGCTCTCCAGCTATATATCGGCTATGGGAACTAAGTGGTACCAAATTGCTAAGACACGCGATAATTATACCGCAAAGTTATTGAGATTTGTTCTTCTAAATCTAAGAAGTCTTGGATCACGGATCAAAAAAACTGAGGATGGTTCCCTTCTAGGAGCTCTCAATATTCTCTTTGTAAGAATACTCGATAAATCACCATTGCGTGGCTCTAAGGAAAACTATGTATACAAGTGTACCGATTTAGAGTGCATCTATGAAGTAGCGTCTGATTATGACGTCAATCGTGGGGATATAGTGGGCTTTGCGCATACTCCACCAATAAAAGTTGATAATTTCTGGAGTGAAGGGATTTTCCTGCGAGGAAAAGACGGAAAAGTTTTGAGAGGGAATCCGGAGCATGTTGGAAGCAGAATTCCTTTTAGTGAGATCTATGAGGAAGATCGTAAGAAACTTGAGGACCTCGTGCTTAGCGAGATTGAAGACTATTTATTGCTATGAACTCTAGGAAGCTAAGCTTATAACAATACTCAATGAGGTAATATCTTATTTTGCAACACCTTAGTCTTGTCCATGGAGGTAATCATTAATTCATAAGGAGCGATAAGCATGTATAGAGATCCAAAGGAGTATGAAACCGAATTCTTCAGAGAGAGAGGATTTGTTAGGAAACAATGCTCTGTGTGTGGTAGCTTCTTCTGGACTCTTGACACCGAGAGAGAGACTTGTGGTGATGTGGAGTGCGAACATGAATATAGATTCATAAGAAGGCTTGAACCCTTTGAACAGTGGGACCTGCATAAAACAATATCTAGGTGGACTGAGTTTTTTAGAAAACGTGGACATGACGTCCTTGATTATTATCCCGTCGTGGCTCGTTGGAGAGAAGATATCTACTTCACAATCGCAAGTATAGCTATCTTCCAGCCGTGGGTTACAAATGGACTCGTAGACCCCCCCGCAAATCCTCTTGTTGTTGCTCAACCATGTATTCGCTTCGGCGGCGAATTCTCAGACATAGATCGAATCGGTCGAACTGGAAGACACCTAAGTTCATTTACGATGGGGGGGCAACATGCATTCAATAGCAAAAAATGGAGAGGAGGCTATTGGAAAGAGAGATATTTAGAACTGAATTTTGAATTTGTAACAAAGATCTTAGGAATCCCCCCTGAGAAACTTACATATAAAGAGGATTGGTGGCAAGGAGGAGGAAACGCAGGTCCATCAATAGAAACCTTTGCGTACGGCTTAGAAATAGTCAATGGAGTATTCATGAAATATAGGATTGTTAACGGCTCTCTAGAGCCTATACCGATAAAAGTATTGGACGTTGGATGGGGATTAGAAAGAATAGCTTGGTTAATGCAAGGAACCCCAACGATATATGAGGCAACATTTAGTCCTCTATACACATGGTTGAAAAACCAATTGGGAATCTCAATAGAAAAATCTCTATTACTTTCCTACGGTCGATACGTTGGGGCAGTTAGAACAGAAACCGAGAAACTATTTAACACAACCAGGAACATGCTTGCGAGAAAGCTTGGTATCGCTATGGAGGACTTCGATAAAATTTTTGGTCCTTTGGAAGCTATGTATGCTATCCTTGACCATGTCAAAACTATAGTAATGGCTATTCCCGATGGCGGAATACCAGCAAATATTGGGGGTGCGGCCAACCTACGTGCGATTCTAAGACGCGCAATATCACTGGCCGAAAAATATAATTTGGAGATTCCATGGGAAGAACTAATTGCACGAACAATAGAATATTTCTCTAAAACGTTTTATAGACTAGAGGGAACCAAGAATGTTGCTATTGAAATATGGCACCTCGAAAAAGACCGATTCATGGAAACTATAGAGAAAGCTATCCGCGAATTAAAGAAGATTATTAAGAAAAGAAGAATAAAAGTTGTTGATGATACAATACTCCGCGATCTATATTTGAATTACGGAATACCACCCGAAGAAGTAGATTACTTATCCAAAAAACTAAATCTTGGTATCGAAGTAAAAATTAGCCCAAATTTCTACGAAAGTATCAGAACTCCCGACTCAGGAAAAAAATCTGAAGAAGAAGTTAGAGAGGAACCAACAAAGCCTCAAATCTCTGGTAGTTTAGAGAAGGAATTGAATAAATTACCGCCCACAGGGAAACTTTACTATGAGGATCCATTCCTAAGAGAATTTGAAGCCAATATCGTATTCTCAAGAGAAACCTTCTTAGTACTAGATAGAACAGCATTCTATCCGAGAGGAGGAGGCCAGGAAAGCGATACTGGCATCATTATTATCGATGGCGAGAAGTACAGAGTTACTAATGTGTTTAAGGTAGGCAATGTCATCGTACATGAACTAGACAAAAAACCTAGCAGAACATCTGGGAAAATAAAAGGAATATTAGATTGGAATAGAAGATTAGCCCTTATGCGTCATCACACCGCTACACATATAATCAATGGCGCGGCCCAAAGAGTCTTAGGACCACATGTATGGCAGATGGGAACTGAGAAAAAACCAGAAAAAGCACATCTAGACATCTCTCACTATAAGAATTTAAGTTTCGATGAGTTAAAAAAGATAGAAGAGCTAGCGAATGCCATTGTTTTGGAGAACAGACCAATACACATACAATTCATGAGTAGAACCGATGCAGAACGCAAATTCGGCGTTAGGATATATCAAGGAGGAGCGGTTCCTTCAGCAACTCTCCGAATAATTAATATAGAGGGGTGGGATGTAGAAGCTTGTGGAGGGACACATCTACCGCAAACAATACTTGTTGGGCCTATAAAAATTTTAGGCTCAAAGAAAATCCACGATGGTGTCATAAGACTCGAATTTGTGGCCGGAGAACCTGCAATTAAATACATGATACTAAGTGACAAACATCTTTATGATGCCTGTAGTATTTTTAGAGTCCAACCAGAGAAGCTTGCTGAAACCTCTAAAAGGTTCTTTGTAGAATGGAAAAGACAAAGAGATGAATTACAAAAACTATGGGGATTCATCTCTAACAATATAGATAAACTAATTTTGGATAAAGTGACCAAAATACAAAATAAAACCTTATTGTTGGAAAGAATAGACGTCGACCTTAAAACATTGCTTATTATTATAAGCCGTCTAAAAGATAAAATAGATAACATCTTACTCGTAAGCACATCTCTGGGAGAAAACATATTCGCTGCTCTAGGCGACCAGTATTTCATTGAGATCATTAAGGAGGCCCTAGCACAATTAGGTGCCCAATACAAAGAAACAAAGAATAGGATTTTTGGAAAACTCAATGCACCTTCTAATAATCTGCTTACATTAGTAAGAAAAAAGCTTGGCTATACAACTTAAGAGCACACTAACAATCTAGGCTTAGTATTTTTTTGAGTAAATCCTCACACTCTTTCGTGAAGGTCTCTATGGACTTATCTTCGTTCACCAAATGGAAATCAGCCATTGCTAGGAGCTCACCTATGCCAAATCCCAGCTCTTTCTGATCCCGTTTTCTAAGTTCTGAAACCGATCCGAAGTCATCTAGCCGTTTTCTTGCTAAAATCCTCTCATATCTCGTCTGAGGTGATGCATGTATAGCCACGATATAGAATTTATCGAAGAAATCTCGGAGAATTTCTCTTTCTTCTGGCGATCTGAGCCCCTCGATAATAACAATGTTCGGTAGTGCATTTTTGGAGGATAACTTTTTCAACTTATTCACGATCAAAACAGCCACGGCTCCGCGCCCATATTTTCTCCTAAGATCTTCAGCAACTTTCATTAGATTTTCGGATGTAAGTTTAAGACCCCGATTAGTTACTTCCTCACGAACAGCATCTCCCATTACGAATACAGGTATGCCGTATTTCTTCGCGACAGTACTAAAAATGGACTTCCCACTACCAGGCATTCCAACAATGCCGATGCCCAGCATCCTACGTCCCCCACACTACTCTTTTCTTTTTTTCTTCTTTACCCTTTCAATAATAACAACGTCTCCTAAGGTAAGTGGTTTAACCTCATCCTCGTAGGTTTCCCCAATAGACTCTAAGATATCAACATCCACTCTCCTAAGAATTTTAATGTTCAAAACTCGCTCAATTTTCTTAGCTAAGTATAGATCAGGCTTTATTTTTCCTCTCTCTATCTTGCTTAAATATGATGAAGAAACACCTAAGATCCTTGCAAGTTTTTCGAGCTCCAATCCTCTTCTAATCCGAGCATTATATATTCGATCGCCAAAATCCCTGATATATTCATATTCGAGTTCTTCTAAGCCTCTCCTCCTTGTCTTGCTAACCATTCGAGATTTGCCCGTAGTCCTGTGTTGAGCTCCTATCTGGACTTTTGGAACAACGATAACTTCTTCAGCGTTAAGACGCTTTGCGCAGATCTCACATAATATTAATGTTAACCCTTGAAACTTATAGTACTTCTTTCTATGAACCGGTCTCCCACAGATTTCACAAGTAAGTTCTTCTGTCAAGAACTTTCACCAACAAAAGTAAAGTGATGTGAACTACATAAAAAGCGCATACATAACATGAAAAGACTAATAACATCCACTAACATTTAAATATTGTTATTATTCTTTAAGCATAAAAGCATGCTACTTAGAGTATCCCAATGGTGAGTCTATGGCGAAACTATATGCACGTAGAAGAGGAAGAGCTCAGTCAAAGCGGTTATACAGAGCCTCGGCACCAAGCTTTGTCAGACTTACCCCTCAGGAAATAGAGAATCTCATTGTCGACCTAGCAAGGAGAGGAGAACCCCCTGCGATGATAGGAATCATACTTCGCGATAAGTATGGAATACCATCGGTTAGGTCCGTATTAGGTAAGAAACTAAGCCAAATACTTAAAGAACATAACTTACTACCAGAGATACCAGAAGATTTGATGAATCTCATAAGGAAAGCAATCAACATAAGAAAGCACCTATCCCAGCATAGAAAGGATATGGCATCAAAACGTGCACTTCAACTTGTGGAGGGAAAAATTAATCGGCTAATAGACTACTATAAGTCTAAGGGGCGGCTTCCTCGAGGATTCTCGTATTATAAGTATATTAGAGAGCTTCAGATAGGACTGTAAATTTAACTAGATGATCATATTCAATAATCATATCTACTTTGTCTACCCCCTAATATCTACGCTTAATATTTCTCTCCCGTTGAGCTTTAAATATGTTTTATGTAGCTTAGTTCTATCTGGTGCTTAAAGTTGTTTGAGATATATCGTCTCCGAAACTTAGTTCCTATGGATAAAAGGCCTGTTGAAATCGTTGAAAGAAAAGGTTTGGGCCATCCGGACACCATATGTGATGAAATCGGAGAGAGGATAGCATTATATCTAACAAGATATTATTACAAAGCCTTTGGAGTCCCACTACATTTTAATGTAGATAAATGCGTTCTAGCGGGAGGTCGGGCTCAGCCTCGCTTCGGAGGAGGAAAGGTAATAGAGCCCATATTGCTCCACTTTGTGGGTCGAGCTACATTGCAAGTGTGGGAGGGCTCAAAAGAGGAAGAAGTACCAGTAGGGGTGCTCATCAGAAATGCTGTTATTGACTGGATTTCAGAAAACTTTAGGTTTCTAGACCCTCAGAAACACATATCAATAATATATACAATAAGGCCTGGTAGTGTTGACCTACGTGGGATATTTGAGAGAATAAAAGAAAATGAAGTACCTCTTGCAAATGATACAAGTATAGGTGTCGGTTTTGCCCCTCTAAGCGAAGCTGAGAAAATATGCTTAGAAGCTGAGCGCTTCCTAAATTCTAAAGATATAAAGAGGAAATACCCAGCTGTTGGAGAGGATATAAAGGTTATGTGTGTTCGTAGGGGGGATATGATCCGTCTAACAATCGCTATGGCCACTATAGATAGAGAATTAAGCTCTGCAAGCGATTACCTTAGTTTGAAAGAAACAGTAAAATCCGAACTTTACAAGCACTTATCTAAGCTAACTAACCGTGACTTGTACATAGAAATAAACACAGCAGATGATCCCAGCAATGAACTATATTACATCACTGTGACAGGAACCAGTGCGGAGAGTGGTGATGATGGACAGATAGGAAGAGGAAATCGTTGGAACGGCTTAATAACACCTCTAAGATATATGTCGATAGAGGCACATTCTGGGAAGAATCCAGTATCACATGTCGGCAAAATCTACCAATATGCAGCCCAAAAAGCCGCGGAGAAAATCTACAATGAAATCGGTCTTGAGGAGGTATACGTGTTGCTTGTATCAACAATAGGAAAACCTATAACTAAACCCCAAGTAGCATATATTCAGTACATTGACGATAGGGAAGATATGGATGTAAAGAACGAAATCGAGTCCATAGTAAGGGAGGTCCTAGAATATCTCCCTAAATTCTGGCGGAGATACATAGAGGAGAAACTTAGCTAGAGTAAACTATTTTTAACAGAAACATGCTCAGAACATATGCTTCCAGATTCTTCAAAACTTCTCCTAAACTCAATAAATAATGTTATATTATGGTTTTCTGTATTGGTTTTACGAATAGACCCCCTATTGGTGAGGAACCTTGGCGATCAAAGAAGAACTCGCGGAGGTTTTATGGGTAGAGAAGTATCGTCCGCGCACACTAGACGAGATTGTAGATCAAGAAGAAGTTGTCGCCGCACTAAAGGAGTTTGTAAAAAACAAGAACATACCCAATATGTTATTTAGCGGTCCGCCTGGAACTGGAAAAACAACAGCAGCTCTATGCTTAGCATATGAGCTTTACGGGGGGAAATGGCGTACTTATACACTGGAACTTAATGCCAGCGATGAACGTGGAATCGATGTTGTAAGAACAACACTCAAAAACTATGCTCGAACTAGAGTAGTCGGAGAAATTCCATTCAAAATCATAATTCTCGACGAAGCAGATATGATGACCTCAGAAGCCCAACATGCACTTAGACGCACAATGGAGAAATTTGCTGATATATCCAGATTCATACTTATATGTAACTATCCCTCAAAGATTATTGAGCCTATTCAATCTAGATGTGCGGTATTTAGATTTAGACGCCTTTCAATCGAGGCTATCAAGGAGCGTTTAAGATTTATCGCTAAAAACGAGAATATCGACTTAAAAGATGACGGATTGGATGCCATAATAGAAATTTCTGAGGGAGATCTAAGAAAGGCTATTAATCTGCTTCAAAGCGTCGCATATTTCAACAAACCTGTTACTAGAGCCCTCGTTTACCGCACCGCAGGAGTTGTATTTCCCGAGCACGTTGATAAACTTCTCAGATTAGCATTCGAAGGAAAATTTGAAGAAGCTAGAAAGATGCTTCTTAGGATTCTTACTGAGGAGGGAGTTTCGGGAATAGATCTTCTCCGTGATATTTATTCGGCAGTTGCTAGGAATTCCCTTCCACTTGATGTTGAAGATAAAATCAAGCTATTAGAATTCATAGGGGAAGTGGATTTTAGAATTTCCCAAGGTGCTACTGATTATCTACAATTGTCGGCACTTTTAGCACTAATTTCGGACCTAGGTGCGAAGTACAGGAAGAGTCCACGTTAGTGCGCTACGCTATTCAGCAAAGCTTTTCGGTGTCTCTTTTTTAGACCCTGTTTGGTATTGGGGATTGAAATGCAAAGACGGATTCCTTGGACAGAGCGGTTTAGACCTCGCTCTCTCTCGGAAGTTATACTTACCAGATCCCAGCGAAACACGATAATTAATTGGTGGCGGGCTTGGGTTTGCCTCTGGAACCTTAAGGTTCTCTGGATGCAGACATATTATCACTTCTGGACGGAGTTTCTTGCTGATAAGGCAAATAAGCGTTTTTGGCGTACCCATCGAAATTCTTGGTATGAGTTCTTTCTAAGTTCATTTGGAAAATGGATTAGTAGTTCAAATACGCAGTCACAGATATTCGAGCAAAATAGTATCGCCGACGTTAAGAAGACTGCCAAACCTATTCTCAGGAGATTCCTAGAGCGTACCTGGACATCGTATCTCTCCAAAAAGAAGATAGAGAGGAAAAACATACCAATACCACCTCTTCCACCATATAAACCCTTGCTTCTTGTAGGTCCTCCAGGCAGTGGAAAAACTACTACTGCATATGCACTTGCTAATGATGAGGGAGTATATGTTATAGAATTCAATGCGAGTGATGAGCGAAGTAAAAGTGCTGTTGACAGAATTATCAGGGAAGCATCTAAGAGTTCTGGCTTTCTTGTTGGGCTATCTTTTCCTCAAAAACCACCACGTCTTTTGCTTTTAGATGAAGTTGATGGCCTAAGCGCCCAGAGGGACAAAGGCGGCTTCAAGGCTCTGGTCCAGCTTCTTAAAGATATTAAAATTCCGCCTATATTGACCGCAAATGTTATACATGATCCCAAAATACGACAACTTATGGTATTTTGTGTGACAGTATTTTTTGATAGGCCTCAGGAGTACCAAGCCAAAGCTCTAATTAAACGCATAGCCAAGGCTGTTAATAAGAGTATACCAGAGGAGATTATCAATAGACTTGCTAAATACGCTCCCGACTTTAGGAGTATCGTTGTCGCGCTTGAAACATATTATTACTCTGGTAGACTTCCAAGTCTATGGCATGACAGAATGGCATCTCTCCAAGATGCTATCCGTTTTGCTTTTGGACTTAAGAGCAAATCTGGAAAATTAGAAGATAATATTGACCTCGCAAAAAGATATTTACAGGAATCAGGAGAGGATATCGTAGATCTCATTTTGACTGCGTGGGAAAATGCATGGAACTTTATACGTAAGGATGGTATTTTTGGTTTCTATAAGGCAATAGCAGATGCCGACTATTACTATAGAATAGGAGCGCTTAAAGGCAATTGGCGAGTTGCATACATAAACGCATCTAATGCCCTAGCTTATGCCATGGCTAAGTATGGTGAACCTTCATCGTATTGGAATCTGAGAAAGAAGCGTGTGACTATACCTAAGCTTGGAACATTATTCCAAAAACTCTATCAGATCCTGAGAGGTGAGACGCCTCTAGGCGTCTTTATTGTTCGCTTGGCTAAGTACTGGCACACATCTCGACGAGAAACACTTCGATCAATGAACTTTATTGTTCATCTTGCTAAGACTAATCCCGAGGTAGTAGGTATTCTATTTACGCAGTTAGGATGTTCACGTGAATCTATAGATGCTTTTCTAAGCGAATATAACATCGATAGTAAAATTGGTAATAAGATTAAAAAGACCTATGAGAAGTATTTAAGAAAAAGTCGCTTAAAGATTTTAAGCGAAGAAGAATATGCGTTATTGTTAGGGGCTACAGAGGAGAAGGAAACTGAGGAAACAGAGGAAACGCCGATAAAAAGAGAAGAATTAAAAATCACTAAAAAGAAGTCAAAGAAGAAAGGCACAAAAGAAAAGCAGGTTGGAACGCTGGATTACTTTTTCAAGAAACAATAGAACATAACAATGGTGACAAAAGTGTTAACAAAGTACTTAGAGGCTTGGCTCAGCTCGCCATATGTAGGACGGCGAAGGAAAGCTTTGAAGCTCCTAGGAAAATATGCAATGCGAGGTAGATATGACCGAAGAAGAATATTTGAGAGAGCTAAAGATGCTCTAAACGATGAGAGCTGGAAGATAAGAGCTGTAGCCGCTAGTATTATTGCAGATATTGCTACTGTTGAGACTAGTTTGATAGGTGAAGCATTTAACATTTTGTATAATCAGCTGAAAAAAGAGAAACATCCTAACGTGAAGGGAAACATTCTGCGGGGACTCTCCAAGATACTTAATAAAAAACACATAGATTCGGTGGAAGAGCTTCTTAAATTGGGTCTTGAACTTCTGAGATTCCCTAATGGTGATGTCAGGCATGGCTCCATACAATTACTAAGCCAACTTGTAATCAGACTTGGTAGGAATATCGATACTGTATTAGACTCTTTTGATAGCATAATACATGAACTCCCCCCGCTCCTAAAGCGAGAAATTCTTCGGTCTATGCGTGAAATTTATATTAAGTATCCTAATGCCTCGGTAGATACCCTAAGAAAGTCAACAATAAGACTACTTAATGATAGTTCACATCTTGTTCTGGAGGAGGCGTTATATAACCTGTCATTGCTTATAAGAGATAGAAGAATACCACTAGGAAACGAGATAATAATGATGATACGAAGAAAGCTTCGTTCGGAAAAAGCTGCTGTGAGAATGGCCGCACTTGATACAATTGATTCCATCTTAACTATCGATCCAAAATATGCTGATGCGTACCTAGATATTGTTGGACGCGAAATATTACTGAAAGAGAAAAATCGTAGAGTTAAAATTAAGGCATTGGAGCTTTTAGTACGTCATATCGACAGAATACCCCGCGATTTGATATTCCGTTATAAGATTCCACGAATTCTCGATATTCTAGATCTAAATACGATTCCTAAAAACGACGAACTAAAGACAATAAAAGAATTGGCTAGAATTCTCCTTGAGCATAAGTTAGGCTATGACTATGCTTCTAGAGTAAGATTAAGAGTCACTTAGCTTTGTTTTAGCTTCTTTCTGAAAACTAGAAACCAACTAGGTCAAACTTGTTTTTCTTTTAAAAATCCGTACCACCTTTTTTCCTTTTTGTTGTGGTATTATTCTTATTTCCGCATCGGGAAAAATGCGATTTAGTTCTGCTCCTTTGAATAGCCAATCTAAGAAAACCGCCAGAGCAGCGACCTCCGAGTGTGGTTGGTTTCCAATAGCGATGTTAAAATCGCTTAGCTGATATAAATCCCATGGAACCTTCTCAGCTCCGACTACAACTAGGATATCCCTTCCCTCAGAATATATCGACCGTATACGATCTATTATTTCTGGCAGATTTATCCCGTACATCGTTAAGTGAACTATCACACCATTATTCTCTCTCCAACGCCTTAAAAAAGCCCGCCAATTTTCCACATATCCACACTCAAAGATGCCTCCCCATCGCCTACAAACATCATTTACTGTCCTGCATACTTGAGGATCAAAATCGCCTGCTATCAGGCATCCGTTGGCTCCAAAAGCTCTCGCCACCAAGCACACGTGTGTCGTTATTCTTTTATCCCTCGAAATACGGTGCCCCAGCCTGAGAACATAAATCCTGCTCATATATCTTCCCTTGAGTAGACGGACATAGCCATAAAGTTAAGTAATCTTAAACTTATGATTATTTATTCGGCCCGGCAAAGAGAGCCGCTGGGAGCAAAAGCTGGAATAGCTAGCAAGGACCAGCTGGTGTTAGTCCGCCGGGCCACACATCATATCTTAAATCACCTTGCGTATGTCTAAACTGATGTTTTATATCTTGTTAATTTGTCGCATAGAGTTCTATTGTTAAGTTTTAATTCAAAATACAAAAATCCTCATAAGTGGTACTAATTGCTGAAGAAGAAGGTGCTTTGGTATGCCCAAGCTGTTTGATATCGGCCGTTGCTGTGTTATATTGAGAGGAAGGCGCGCAGGCAAAAAAGCGGTAGTAGTCGACATAATAGATGAAAACTATGTATTGATTACTGGCCCACCACAACTTAATGGCGTAAAACGAAGAAGAATGAATATCGATCACTTACTGCCAATTAATATAAAAGTTCATATTGAGCGTGGAGCGAGTGACGAGGATGTTTTAAGTGCTCTTAAGGAACAAAATTTAGAGAACTTTATGAAAGAACCTATAAGAATACCACGTGAATACCTCTAGATTTCTTGCTATGCTATTTGCTTTTTTCTTGCATTTATAAGTTTTTCTATGATTCCTAGACACAACTCTATGGCATCATCCTTATCCATTTGAGATGTATTTATAACCACGTCGAAATCGTCTAGATTCCAGAGATCGACTCCATATAGCTTCTTAAAGCGTTTTTGTTCGCTTCTCTCTCTTACAGTGATTTCCTCTAATGCCTCTTCGTAGCTAATTCCCTCTCTTTTCATAAGCCTCCTGACTCTTTCATCAAATGAAGCATATATCATTATGCTTATCTTTATTATGCTGCAATCCGCTATCTCCTTAGCAAAGAAGTATGCTAGTTGGGAATCAAAAACGACATCTCCTTTTCTGATTTCTCTTTTTGTGATATTGTCTATTTCGTAGTCGATCTCAGGATTTTTTTCAACATACTTAGTAAATTCGATGAGATCCATTCCCATTTCTTCGGCCTTTCTTCTAAATATTTCTCCAGACGAGAGGTACCGTAGACCTAATCTCCGCGCAATAGCTCGTGCTAACGTTGTTTTTCCTGAACCATGGGGGCCTGAGATAAGAATTACTATTTTAGGTCTTGTTTTGAATGCCATATCTATTTTAACCTCGAAATATCACGAGAGGATTTTTGATGCGAACTTTTCTATAGTTGCTCTAATAATATATTTCCTTAGACACTCAGCACATAGAAAACCGCCATATGGGCGCTCTGGTCTGCGTGAAGACTTAGGATATTCTCCAGGTTCGCGCGGAACCCCAAATAGCTCTCTTCCGCAGATAGCACAATGAGCTTTTCCTTTATTTCTCTTCTCATAGTGTATGACTAACCTCCTACCAGGCGTCCTTATTTTTCGCCTCCTTAGGGATCGCGACCTATGTCTGGGTGCGGGCATTAGAATCACATCTCCATAAAATCTACAAGATGCTACTACGATTCTTTCTTCTTGATAATTTGGCTTTTTAAATTTAAGAGAAAAAATCGCTGATAGCGAACCACAGAAAATATAAATCATAGCACATCTTATTGAACAGGAATGTTATTCATACCCTTTGAGCTTGAGAATTATGCTACTAATTGAATTCCACGCCAATGAACACAGAATAAAATACCAGAGACCTGTCAGCTTTCCTAGTATGGGCACTAGAATCGGTATAGCAAAATACTTAGCAATCATTATAAATATGATTATCGAGAGGGAAAATGTTATCATCATCGATTTAAATCTCATCTTAAATATTGTCATCGCTAAACTATCTATTTTTGTTTTTTCCCGCTTTACTCGCTCTATTTGTCTCAGATTACCACTTCTCATCGCTTCCTTAGCCTTCCGCCTCCACTCACTCATCAGGCGATTATATATACGTACTTGATGAGGATTTACAAAAATGAGTTCCGAGAACACACGAATAAAGCTAATAATCGCGGCCGCTAACATGAAAATTATTAAGGGCTCCAAATCAAGGCACCAGTTCACATTGATGTCATCCAACGACTCTAGGAGCAAGCAGATATTTCATCTCGAAGCCTCCGCCTACTATGTAGGTAAGCTCCATGGGCATGTTATCTGAAAATCTGATTATGACACTATCAGCTATTTTTGCAGGTGTGTCCATCTTCTTCAGATAATCTAACGAGTATATTGCTCTGGCATCCTTAGCGATTTCATATCTTATTACCATCTCATCTCTAGAAAGCATTACTGGGAATTCAAATTTTCCGAGTTCGCCTTCCGCCGAGAAAATTAGCTTCTCTTCGTCCTTATTTGCAATAATTTGTAAGTCATCAGCAACTATTGCTGCACTTGCAACAAGCTCAGCTACCCAAGAGCCAGTAGCAAACTCCGCCATAACATCGAGTTCGAGTTCACGAGGGGTTATAGTCTCGGCTGGAACTTCAATAATGGGAAGCTTAAATATTCGTACTTGTGTCATGTCTTCTAGGCTTCCCCGGAAGAATGTTATTTCGAAGTAGGGGCGTTCTTCCTGGACGAGCGCTAGGCGTACTGAATCCTTTGCTTTTGCCTTCGCAAATATTTTCTTTATATCTGAGAAATTTAAACCTATTTGTATAACATCAGCGCCTTCTGGCGGCGAAAAATCAAAGATGTGGAAAGCCGACGACGGCATTCTTAGGCTAAGCATAGCGACTCTCGAATCATCAAGTCCCTGGACTCTTATACCCTCCTCATTCACAAACATATTAGCTTCAGAGAGCAAATCGCTTACGCCTCTGAAAAGACTTCTGATGATCTTCACATCCTCAAATACAGCCGTAAATGACATAGTATAGGCACCTTCCTCTAATGACGACCAGCATAATAATAAGAAAACGAATATAATATTTAATATACTCCCAGAAAAGACTGTACGTAATACTTCAAATAAATATCAGATCTTGATATACCCTAGGCCTATCTCCTCTAGTATTCCCATTATTCGCTTTCTCTGCTTGCTATTAAGGCCTTTCCAGTCTAGAAGCGCACCGTCTATCGGTACCATGGATCTTTCTATAGCTTTTCTAATCATAGCTTCATCAAGCTCATTTATTACATATTTAGGCGCTATATGGCCAATAAAGATCTCAGGGTCTCTTATAATGACACTTAGGAACTTTGGCGCATAGTGTGGACCACCAAATCCTATTTTGGCGGATATGTTTATTGAGCCTAAGTCTCCTATGGACTCCACAATAACCTTAGCTACTATCATTCCTACACGGCTATCTTTCCAATTTTCGATGTCGCTACCGATCTCTATGAATGTACATGCCCTATTTATTGTTGGGCCGTGATGTGTGACCTCGATACCCACTTCATACTCTCTTGGTATTACCTCTTCTCGTCTGTACTGTAGGAGTTTCATCACAAATTTTTTCAGTATTTCTGGGTCCGCTACTGAAAGTTCTCTTGGCTTACCTCCCATACTATTGTCCGATGTCCAATTCCCCGGAAAGTGCACCAATAAGCTTGGTAATTTGCTTTGCGATGAATGTCTTGAAAGGAAAATTAGACGTGTAAATGAACTTGGCAATGCTTCTAGATAATCCGCTCTTATGAGTTCATCATCTATGACTAAAAGATATGCTCCTAGTTTCTTAGAAAATAGAATTTCTTTACCTTTGAATGCTAGGTTCGTTGGCTCGAAATCAACTAACTCTGTAAGATTATTAAGAATATTCATACTTGCAATATCACTTTTTGATGCCACTAGCAATATGCTACTATGACTCAACATACTCACCGAATTTTAACTTTATGGACAATATACTTAAATTTCTTTGAACCACAGTTGGGACATTCCTCAAATTTATTATCAAATTCGATACCGCAGAACATACATTTCTTTCTTCTACGCAGTAAGTATCTGAGACGTCTTTTAAACGCAATAACATCTAAACCTACACTTATACATACATTTTGTAATCTAATATCATCCGTAGCTACATAAACCTTAGTATATCTATTCATAAGTTCTAAAGCCAATGCTAAAACTTCTAGATCCGTATCCGATAACTCCTGCTGAAGACCCATCTTAGATGCAGCTTCCCTTGCAAGTTTAAGGTATTTTTTTCCAACATTTAGTACTGTTACTCTACTTAGGAGGAGTTTTAGCTTAACTTTAGTTCCACTATACTTTGCTTCTTCAATCACAGCAGGTGCTGTGAAGAGGAAAATTTTTTCTGAGCCCACAACATTTTTAAGAAGGTTGTCCCTCATTAGCAATTCAAAGCCACGAATAATAGCCGATGTATCCAAAACAACAGCAATATTACTCAAATGCGACCACTATATATCAACTAGTACACGCGCATACCAAGTTTTTTCCTTACAACCTATCTCCATATTATGATATGACACAGCCTTTATTTCAACAGAACCCCCATGTTTTTTTGGATCAAATATCTCACCACACGCCTTAGCCATAACCACATATTTCTCATCGCCCTCCGCAGTCAATTTTATATTAAGGGAAACATCTGTTATCCTACCAAAAAACATCTGCCTTGTATCTCTTAGGTATAAGAATTCCTCGAGCCACTTCCTAAGAAGACTGAGGAGGTCATGAGATTCGACAGATATATCAACACATTCTTTTGGTTCAATGCTTCCTAGGTCTACTTGGATTGCTGTTAATGCTCGGGCAGCGTTTATGAATAGCTCTTCGAGATTATTACCATATGCTATAAATGCAACGTCTGCTGTGTACTCTTCAATTATTTCGAAGTCTTTAATAGAGCTCACGCACATCACCATATACTACATCTAAGTATTATCCAGATAACTCCCTACTTTTAAATACTTCCTAACAGCTCTATTTCGGTGAGTATTACATGGATCTAGAGAACTTAATCGCACAGCTGAGTTCTAGTACGGCCGATCAAGCATCAATAGTTAGGAGAGAGAACATATCTGAAGAAATTGAAGATCTAACGACATTAAAGCTCCCTAAAATAAAGGTTATAGGAGTAGGCGGAGCTGGGAATAATTTCGTAACTGCTTTATTTGAAAATATGCGTAACTCTAGAATTGTCGAAGTAATCGCTATGAACACCGATGCTAGCCAATTAGCCATAAGTAGAGCACATCGACGCATTCTCATAGGGCGCACAGTTACGCGTGGATATGGAACTGGAAATGATCCCGTCCTTGGACGAAAAGCTTTTGAAGAATCTAAGGAAAAAATAGAAAGTCTAATCTCGGATTCAGACCTACTGATCGTGGTCGCAGGATTAGGAGGCGGAACAGGTTCTGGAGTTACTCCTCCACTACTAGAGCTTATTTATGATCTTGGATTATTATCCATGACATTTGTTACTATGCCATTTAGGTGCGAAGGCCGTATACGTATTGGGAACGCCCTTAAGGCCTTAAGTGAGATACTACAGATACCTACCGTCACGGTAGTAATCCCCAATGAACGTCTGATAAAAGTTGCTCCTCGCCAAACGATTCATGGGGCGTTTTCTTTAGCAAACAACTTGCTAGTTCAATTGGTACATTCATTGGCCGATCTCATCGAGGAACCTGGTCTTATCAATGTAGATTTTGCTGATGTTCGAAAGGTCCTGTCATATAAGGGGCTAGCTATACCGGGTGTCGCTATTTCTGATAATACCAATCAAAAGCGCACAATAGATGTTGCTGAGAAAATTCTAAACAATCCAATATTGGAAGTAAATCCGGCTCTTGGAAAAGCAGCACTTATAGAAGTCGTTGGAGGAGAAGATTTAATGCTAAGCGAGGCGTATGATGTGGTTAACAAATTTACTGTTACTATGGGAGAGGATAAGGAGATAATCTTCGGCTTAAGAATACTTCCTCATTACAAATCAAAAATACGTGTAGTCTCGCTTATTACAGGTATCGATATTCCAGATAACTATCACAGTTATGCTGAGGGCTTCTCCACAGACACATCTATTGAGAAAACTTCAACGCTGATAGACGCTACTGATATAGCTACTTCTGTTTAGTATTTCAACATCGATTACATATAGACTACTTATATTAGCATCTATAGATTTTATATATATTTTGCTTTTAGGAATGAAGTTAGTTTTTTAAATTATGGCTTTTTTATGGTGTTAAAGGTGTCAGAAGAAGAAAAGACTTATATAACTGTCGAGCCTGGAATAAGATTTCGTATTGAAAATATAGTTGGCTCACTTATATTGGGTATTAGACTGGAGTTGCCACAACTTTACAAAGAGTTACTTAAAATGCAAACGGAATTACAGAAGCTTTATGGATATGATGAGAGAGCTGAAGAATTCCCACTCATCGCTCGCCATAGCCCACAGGAATTTCCTGGACTTATACTTAAGATGAGATTCCCAGACGTTAAGGCTAGTATGCTTGTATTCTCATCTGGAAACTGTGTTATTACGGGAACACGCTCTGAGGAACAATTGAAGAAAGCCGTCAACCGATTCGTTGATATTTTGCGTCATTGTGGCTACGAGATCCTGGGGGAGCCCGAGCTTAAGATACAGAATATCGTTGCTAGTGCAGATTTAGGAAAAAAATTAAATCTAGATCTAATAGCGTTATCTGGAGGATACAATGTTATATACGAACCAGAAATTTTTCCTGGATGTATATATAGAGACGAGACATATAAAGTAGTACTTTTGCTATTTAGGTCAGGCAAAGTCGTGTGCACTGGGGCCAAAAGTGTCGACCAGATAAAGTCGGTTCTTCAGAAGCTCTATGAATGGCTTGCGCAAATCGATGCTTTCCTAGAAGAATAAGTATGATAACGAGGAAGATCATGTTGGAAGTAACCTAATGAAGTACTTTTCAACGACTCTACGTTGCAGTTTATTATTAATCTCCACCGTTACTTGCTCCCTATATCTTTTTAGAATTACTAGGGAGAATTTTTTATTCAAAGAAGTTAGAAGGCTCCTAGCCATTTTTCTATCTGAAAATCTGATGACCACACCATATGCTCCATCTTTCTTCACATCTATGACTTCTAGCTTCTCCATTTGAATCATACTTGTGTTTATGAACTCATCTAGAATTAGCATGAACTCTGATTCGATATCCCGTGAGAACCTTATATGAAGAACACTCTCATAGTATTTCCCACTTCGCTTTTTGGAGCATAGTGGGCAAAAAGCCTTATTTATTCTAAGTTCTATCCCTCTTCTCAGCACATTGTGGCTGGTTATGGGGATGCGTATCAGAACGTATATTTTATCATACTGACCTAGCGATGATATCTCAATATCAGTTGGCATCTCGACTTTAAATTCATAAAACCTTAGCTGAGTTCGCTTGGCAAGATTCTTTAGAATTTTATCGAAGTTGCTCCTAGTAGGTTCAAACCATGAGTTCCCATACCTTATCTTTCCACAACCAACACAAACAGTAATTTCCATTTTAAAGTTCTTCTGCTTCAAAGTCGCACCTTTGAGTTCCGCAAAACAATCTAAGCATAGACCTCTTCTCTCGCTATTAAACTGCGTTGGTTTTCCGCATCTGGGACAAAAATAGGTATATAAAGTATCTGTCAAGAGAGACACCATAGCATGGTTACTTCATAATCTAATTTACTCAGTATTCTATTATCACAGCATTTAATCTCTGCCGTTAATTATAAGCTAACATGCCAATGAAGAAGGGAAGAAGTACATCTTTCTGCCGGAAATGGATACTAATACGGCAAACTATTGTTAGTCATTATAGAGGCTAAGTGAAAGTAAATTCTAATGTCGTTTAATCTTATGAAATTATGGAAGATTTCCTGCAAAGGAGACCTTGTGCTACTTCCTAGATTTCAATTGTAATCTTAGTTATTTTATTTTCAAGATCGCCCTCGGTCTCAAAATATTCTATTCGGTCAGCGACATATGCCGCTTTGAGATCAAGCTCAAATATTTTGAGTTCCTTAGGCAAATATACAAGCTTTATTGAAGCATTGAGCGGAAGTTTATACTTCTTTTTTAAAGCCCATATCCGAGCATCCGTCTCTTTTATTAATTCCGTATATCTGAGCATCTTGGGGTCATACTTGTCAACTTCTGGGAATCTCTCCAAGTGTATGGTTCTACCATAGAGTTTGCGGTAGATGTAATCAGTGACAAATGGTATTATAGGGGCTAATGTCTTTAGAATTAGCTTTAGAACGTAGTGGAGTGTCCACCAAGCTGCTTTCTGCTGTTTTTCATTACCAACATTTCCATATGCTCGACCTTTGACAAGTTCTATATAATGATCCGCGAATACGTACCACGCAAAATTTCTTATGAAGTTGACAGCAAAGAAATCAAAATCATCGTACAGCCCAATAACTTTTTCTAATGTCCTGTTAGCTTCAGCGATTATCCATCTATCAAGAGCTTGAAGTTCTATCTCAGATTCTCTCGGTTCTGGGAAAGCAGATATAAATCTAGCAATACTGTAGAGTTTCTGAATAAATTTTGATGCTGCAGCAATCCTAGCCTCCGAGGCCATCAAATCTGAGCCCAACCGTGCTTCAGCAGCTCCTGCAAATCTAAGTGCGTCGGCACCATATTTTTCTATTAAGGGCTCTGGATATATAATATTACCCAGGCTTTTTGACATTTTTCTACCCTTCTCGTCCATCACTAATCCACTAATCCACACATGCTTAAATGCAGGCTTGCCTGTTAGTTGGTATACACGAAGGAGTGTGTAGAATAACCATGTTCGTACAATTTCTTTACCTTGGGGCCTTAGACTAACAACAAAAGCTTTAGAGAATAACTTCTCGTTTCGCATATAGCCACTTATAAACAAGGCAGATATGCTAGAGTCCATCCAAGTATCGAAAGTTCTTGTCTCTGGAATAAATTTTCTGGAGCCGCAATAAGGGCATTTCTCAAATGGGGGGGGTTCCGCCCATGGCCGATAATATCTACCTGGTTCTGGTAGGAGAATATGCCCATTCTCACAATACCATATTGGAATTTCAGTTCCATAATAGCGTCTCCTAGATATTGGCCAATCACTCTTTACTGAGTTTATCCAATTCAGTAATAATTGCTTATTCTCCTTGGGATGAAATACTATCTGCTCTGCTATTTTTCTTAGTGCGTTTAGAAAATCGATCTGCTTCAGATAAAACTCATTCATCGGTATAAATTCTATTGGAGTTTTACATCGCCAGCAGATAGGTACTCTATGCTTTATTTTTTCAATTTTCTCAACATAGCCACCAGCGATTAGATCCTCAATTATTCTTCTTCTCGCTTCTTTGACGGGAAGTCCTGCATATTTGCCCGCGATCTTAGTCATGACGCCATCCTCATTTATGGCAATTACGGGCTTCAGTTGAAGTTCTCTAAACAGCCTTACATCAACCTGATCGCCAAATGAACATAACATCATTGCTCCAGTACCAAAATTCACATTAACCTCCTTATGCGGTATTATCTTAACCTTATGTCCATATAGAGGAACAATAGCATTTTTGTTGTGCAGGTTACAGTACCTTTCATCGTTTGGATGCACAAGAATCGCCTTACACGCAACAAGCAATTCTGGTCGTGTAGTTGCTACGATTATATGCCCTCCGTCTTCTAAAGGAAAACGAATGTATACAAAATCTGTGTCCTCTTCTCGATACTCTACCTCGGCATCTGCTATCGTTGTTCTACAGCGGGGACACCAATTATTAGGTCTATAATCCTCATACACAAGACCCCTTCGAAAGATTTCAATAAATGTCGCTTGGGTCAACGCACGGTATTCTGGCGAATCAGTTCTGTATACCTCCTTAGGATCAAGAGAGTTATTACTGAAACCAAGTCTACGGCAGAGATTTAGAATATACTTCTCGTACTCATCTAGAAGTTTTTTACAAAGCTCAATAAATTTTTCTCTTGGATACTCAAACATACGTATCTTATATTTTTTCTCCACTTGAACCTCGATAGGTAACCCATTACGATCGATGCCCATCGGAAATAAAACTTCATAGCCTTTCATGCGCATATAACGAGCAATTGAATCGATTGCTGCATAGTGCCAGGCAAAACCTAAGTGTGGTTTTCCAGATGCGTAGGGCGGCGGCGTATCAATTGAAAAGACAGGTTTTTGCGAATCTATATGGAATTTATATATGCCCTCCTTTTCCCATAGTTCTATTAATTCAATTTCCCTTTTTATGTCCCATCGTTTCTCTTTAAGCTTTGGTTTAAAGTCCAAATCACATCACCAGATTCTCTAAGCTATATTACTGCTGAGTGGTTTTAGAGGACAACTTCTCGGTTATCTGGTAAACCATACCAAGTAATTCTATTTTCACTTAAAACTATAATAAATTTCCCCGATAGTGAGAATCTCCAAAAGGAGATTATGGGTAGGCTTCTCAGATACCACAACACCGTTAAGCTCATTACCATCAAATGTTGAAAAACTCCTAGGGGTTATATAGATTTATTAAGACCATTTTCTAAGTAGTCATCTGAACCTATGCTCCATTAAGTGGATTTTCGGGAATCACAATGTGGCTAGTAATAAAGCTTGGTGGTTCATTACTTTTTAACATAAACGGAGAATTACATCTAGATCTGATTGATAAGTGGCTTGATGTTCTAATAGACTTGACGCAATATTCTAAGATAATAGTCGTTGTCGGAGGGGGGATACTAGCCCGGAGGTATATAGTATGGGGCAGAAGATTAAATTTGACCGAATTTGAATGTGATGAGTTAGGTATTCATGTATCGCGCCTAAATGCATACTTGTTACTTGCAGCACTAAAACAACGAATAAAAGCCACAGATCTTCGTGTATGTGGATCTATACCGACAACGCCTAGAGAACTTTATGGGCTACGGAATAGCTACGATATAATCTTTGTGGGAGGATTCATTCCTGGACAATCAACAATAGGTGTTGCTGCAGAAGCTGCTGAGGCATCACAAGCAAAGCTGTTAGCAATAGCAACAGATGTTAAGGGAATATTCGATAAAGACCCAAAGAAGTATCCCGATGCCAAAAAACTTGATGAAATTCCTATTGAAAGCTTAATAGAAATGTTCCTAAAACGAGATGAGCACGCTGGGACATACGCTCTTTTTGATATTCAAGCTCTAAAATTGATAAAGCGTTCGAAAGTAACTACAATAGTATTTGATGGTAGAGATCCAGAAAATGCTAGGGAGATAATTCTAGCATTCTTAAGAGGAAATACCGAGTTTGTCAAAAGAACCGCAACTATAATCATTACTTGATCGAGAGGACTGAAGGAAAAAGAGAAAATATCATTGAGAAATTTTATAATTCGTCCTCAATTTTCCATGCAATTCGCTTAAGCTTTGCCTCACTAGTCTTGATATCATATAGCTCCTTCTCATACTTCTTCAATGCGGAGCGGATAGCATACCGTATAAACTCTGACCGTGAGATAAATATGCCTTTCATGCAAAGTTGATCTATCAACTCCAGCATCCAATCAGGCAATCTTATACTTATAACCTTCATTTCAAGCACCAAACATAGTAAGCCTCTCGTAATATAGTAGTAGAACACATGTAATTTTTAAATCTAGTGCTATCCGTATTACATCTGAAGATACTTACTATAACATGTAACACATATATGTTTAATTATAATAGATAGTAGACATTAGGTTCCTCAGAAGGCTTAGTATTCGCTTCATAGATTTTTTATTAATCCCCCATTAGGTGCCAGCAGAGAATAAGGTTATGTATTAGGAACTATGACTTAGGAACATCAGATTTTTATGTCGGTAAAATATTAGAGAGCTTCGAAAAGTAAATACTTTTGGCTATTTTTTCATTCGCTGAAGAAATTTCTTCCTATAATATGCCAGCAACGTAATAACAAGCTTATGGAAGGCCTCTCTAATATTATAGTTCGTCAGAGCAGAAGTCTCAACATATGGAACCTCAACACCAAGGACCTTGGATAGTTTCTCAGCATATGCCTTACCCAGAGAGGGAGATAAGCACTCCCGTTGTCCCCTTAGATCCGCCTTATTACCTACCAAAATAAGAGGCCAAACCCCTCCCGCATTCTTCCAAAACTCGTGGATCCAATTTGGCAACGCATAAAAAGTCTCCTTTCTGCTCAGATCAAAAACAGCAATTGCGGCTCTAGCACCACGATAATATAGTGGTCTAACCTGACTAAATTGAGGTTGCCCAGCAAGATCCCATATCAAAAATTCACAGTTGACTTTCCCAAGTACTGGGTCTTCAAAAACATCCCTTTTAACATAAAAATCGGCACCTACAGTTGCTTTATATCCTCTTGTGAATGTCTGTCCGAGGTAGGCACGTGCTATCGATGTTTTCCCAACAGCTCCTTCTCCGATTAATACTAGTTTTATTCTTATTAGTTGTGAGCTCATAGGCGGCACCATATTATGTTTTACATGAAACATCCATTAATTTGATTCTTTAAAAGTTATAGGTGCTTAGTGCTGTTTTGAAGTCTTCGTAATTTTGGATTTATTAGAGGATATCTGGAGGAAGCTTTGACCGTTTTATTCTTTGAGTATTATTTTATATCCTCCAAGCAGTATCTGACCTGGAAGAGCCTTTTTGAAGAGAGCCCTTACCGCATATTTCCCATGTTTCCGATATATTTTGCCTCTAAAAATTTTACCTCGCCAGTGTATCTCCACTTCTTTCCCAATCAGCGCATCTGCTTTCATGCCCTCTGGCAGATCGAATTTAAGTATTACTTGGCGCCATCTGGGGTTCCTACCTTTTGAGCCAATTCGATAGTTTACTATGACTCCTTTTATGTCTCTTATTTTCATCCTACTCATTTCTTGCCCTCCTTCTCAATCAGTATCGCATTTATCACACCATCTTGCCCTGGACGGGATGTAACCATAGCTGGCCCGATCTCTGTTTCGATTATTGCTCCTTTGGTTATTATGTTGCGTCTTTTAAATTCACGGTTGGCTTTGTTTTCTAGGACTCGGAATATCCTCACTTTTTTGTAGGTATTTTGAGATTTTATTAGTACATTCGCATATGCCGCTTGGTGCAATCTGATTTTTACACCACCACCTTTTGTCCTTATTATCTTTCTCTTATCCTCTGCTCCTACTTCAGTATTTGTTGGTGGTCGTCCAATATGGCATTTCTTTTTATGCTTCCTAAACGGCTTTTTCTTTCCTCCAGACGGCTTTCTTTTTATTGGTTTATGGTACACACTCATAGAGTCTCCCTATTTCTTGCCAACCTTTATCTTCTTAAATCTTAATTGTTTTGATCTGCAACGCCTACACTGCTTCGCCGAAATGGGATTTCTCGCATTACAACGCATACATACCTTATATCCAAGAACTCTTTTCAGAACAACTTCCGTTGCTATCGGATCCTGTAGACGTAGTTTGGAGCTCAAAATTCTCACCATTCCTCGCAATTTTTAAACTGGAGTTTTTCTGCTATGCCAACATATTAAGCAATAGTATCATCCGACTTTTTATCTGAGGAGCAATAACATTGTGCGATTATAAAATATATAATATTATCAAATATCTGAATTAGTGCTCCCGAACAAGTAAATGAACAATATCCGTTTCTGTGATTATCCCCACTAGCTTAGCTTCCAATCTATCATCTTCAAGAACAGGTGTTCCTTTTACCCTTTTATGCACAAGCAACTCAGCAACCGAATATATATCCTTATCCTTAGATATGAAGTGAGGCGCTATCATAACATCCTCTACAGTCGTACTTTCAATGAAAGTTCTTGTATGCTTTATGTCCCCCTTAAGATATGCCCATGCTATTTCGAGCGCCAGTATCCTAGCATCTAAGTAGCCAACCAACGCACCCTCCTCAACAACTGGTAGTGTCGATATGTTTTTTTCACGCAGAATCCACTCAGCATGCTTGATTGTTGTGCCAGGATTAACGGATACTGGATTCCTTGTCATTATATTACTAACTAGAGTTCTCGCATCATATAAACTTCTAAGATTCCTAAGTATGTCACGTTTTGTTATTATTCCTACGGATTCCACATCCTCGAGGTCCTCGGCCACAATAACAGAACTAATGCCCTTATCAATCATAAGCTTCGCTACCTCATGAATAGGCGTCTCTAGACCTACATATAGAGGATTCTCAGTCATCACGGCCGATACGTATAGCTTACTAGTCCTCTGTGACCCCCATCTAAGTCTATCTAAAACAGTCCTCAATATATCCTTAACAGAGACAATCCCTACAACGCGCCCCTCATCCGTCACAACCAGATGCGTATCTTTCTTTCTATCGAGCAACTCAACCGCCTTCGCGATGTTCTCATCCCGATCTACTAGAAGAGGACTACGCATAATATCCTTACATAGCATCAATGACACCAAACACCACAGCCAACTTTTGCATATTTCCGCATTACAGATTTATAATGAAGCCCCAAAAAGCAAGAACACAAGCAAAATATCCTAGAGTCCCATGAAGAAAGAAAAGCCTTACGAAGCTCTCTCTAATTCTAATTTTCCATCGGAAAAAAATTATTATTATACTCAGTAACGCAAAGAGCGCTGCCAAGAACAATAAGCTTTCAAGGAGGCTCTTGGGCATAATACCCATAAAGCCGAATATAAGACCTAGAGCTGTCCCAATAATTATCTTAGAACAATACAACAAAACCTGAGGCGACCTCCCCAGAAGCCTCCGCTCCAAACTACTCATCAAAAACCACCACAGAAAATAACCACTACTGGAATAAACTAATAGTAGTTTAAAACAGATAAAATATCCAAATCACCCCAAAAATGATAGATCCATCCACCAAGCAGAACTAACAATCCCAGCATTTTCATGGACTCTACTACTCTCACCCCAACAGCAAAACCAGAAACAAAATAAAACGCTACATAGCCACAGCAAAACAGAACAAAGAATCAAAAAGAAGACCAGATAAATCAAAATCCACAACAATCAGACTCCTGGAACCACCACTACCCCCAAACATAAAACATCAAAAAAGCGACTCTGCAACAAAATACAAAACATTTTAAAAAACCATTACTATCAAATATATCCCAATAGAAAACAACCAACACGCTAGCTACCAAAAAACACAAAAATTACAAAGCTAGAAAATACCTATAAAGTGGAGCCGGTAGCGCAGTGGTAGCGCACGGGACTGTGGATCCCGGGGTCGCGGGTTCGAGTCCCGCCCGGCTCCCCATTTTCTAAAAACTTTGAAAAAAAGATTAAGTTTTCACCGGTTTCTATTTAATCGTTGTTCACTTTAGCAGCCGTTTCTTGATAATTTTCAAAAGTCAATCCAAGCGAAACAAGCAATAAGCAAGATAATAAAACAATAAAATATAGACAACAGACAAACTGAAAGTCAGGGGCATGTACTGCTCTTTGAATCCGTTAGCTTTCTGTTTTTTCATGTGGACATTCGACTTCGGAGGGGCCTGGTATTAACTCTGTGATTTTTTCTATTTTTACTATTTTGGAGGCTGTACGTTTGTCGCAGTTTGGGAGTTTGGCTGTTATCGTTCCTATGAAGTGTTTATATATTATCTTTGCTACTTGGCTTTTTCCGAGTTTTCCTGGTCTGATTATGCAGTAGTAATCTGCATGGGTACTTATGGCTGAAAGAGGTGTTGCTAGGATTATGCTGGATACGAAGTTGTTGTTTATGAGTAGTTTTATGCCTATTGCAAGTTCTAGTCTTATGTTTCTTAGTAGGTTTTTTCTGTGTACCATGAATGCTCCTTTTTTGAGGTATGTTTTGGGTGGTGGGGATAGACTTATGTGTTCTTTGGAGGTATAGAAAACGTCTGTTGCTGTGATGCCCTCTTTCCATGCTTGTGAGTATGATGCTGCGTAGATTGCTGCTTCCTCTAGGTCCTCTTTTTTAGCATAAGTTTTTCCATTTTTTAGTATTATGACTGCGCCTCCAGGAGCTTCTGTGTGAAGTACTAAGTCGTTTTCTTCAAGATATTTTTTGAGTAATGTCTCGTTTGTTTGTGCGTCTTTCCCAGCGACTACTAGAAGATCACTTTTTGATGTTTTAAACCACCTGAAGCCGTGATACCATTCGTATTTTGGTTCGACTATTAGGTATTTGGGCTTTCTTTCTTCTTCCTCGGCGATGCTATTGAGTTTCTTTAATTCTTTTAGTGATTCTTCGAGTGCTTCTTTTGCTCCCTTTAGCTTCTCTTCGAGCTTTTTTATTTGCTGATAAATCCTACCTGTAAGTGTGTTAACATTTTCCCTATAGTTGGCGGAGAAGGATATGTTGTCCATCTTAAATATTATTGTTCCATCATTCTGAATGTTTTCGATTATTATTGCTGCTTGGATGCCATGTTTTTTTCCATATTCTATTCTTCTACGTATTTCCTCCCAGTCTAAGCCATCTATGTCTTTTGCTTTCTGTATTGTTTCGAGGACTTCTTCAATTAGTGAGTAGTAATTATATATTAGTTCTACTACTTTTCTAAGTTTGCTGATTTTGGTTTCTAGCTGTGATATTGCTTTTCTCTGGTTCTCTATGATTCCCAGAAGTTTCTTTTTTCTTTCGAGTACTGGCTGAAAACTTCGCTCTTCTTCGCGCCTAATTATGTTATAGCTGAAATAATAGTCTATTGCCTCATCGAAGGATTCAAATTCTTTTATCTCATAATTCTTAGCGAAGCTAAGCAATATTGGAGAGAAAAATATCGGTGTCTCGTTTTTTAGATAAACAAAGCCCTTATTGGAATTTAGAATTTCCATGAATAATTTTTCGACTTCTTTTCGTATCTCAATAGCGAAATCAGGATTATTTATGAGTTCAGTACAATTAATCTCCAATCTTGCGCAAATCTCAAATGCATATTTAGGTCCTATTCCAAGTCTCATTAGGCCTCTGTATATGGATCTACTCCTAGTAAGTATCTGGACAAAGTCGTCTATGGGAATCTCGAGAGGGTTTTGAGGTGGGTTAGGTGGATACTCATACCTAGCCTTCACACGTATTTCTCGGTCTTTCATCTTCTGATAGCGTGATGCAGCTACGATTATATTGTCTTTTACTAGAGCTAAAACCCCCCGTGGAATTATCTCACATATGAGTTCGATATTGTCACTTAGCTCAATGTTTATTATTCTGTCGAAGAAATATTGTTTTAGCGAAATTATCTTTCTGTTTCTTAGGTATCTGCGGAAAATTCCTACTATAGGCGTGGTCTCCCACTCGAAGATTTTGTTGGAGAGATTAAAACGATATTGCGGATGTAATATAAGGAATCTTTTATTAGGAACACCACGCAGTTTGAGGCAAAAGAGATCGTCTGCCTGATACACATTAGCAATATAAGCTCCTATTAGCTTCTCCCTATATTCATTCACCAACTTAGCAACATCAATGGACGATAATCTTACATCCCTAAATTCTTCTGACATTGATACTCACACTTAGCTACGCAACAAGATAATGCACACCTAAGAATCGGTGTTTATTACCTCCAAGCAGAGCTCTCGAGAAGAAAATTTTTGGTGCCGGGGGCGGGACTCGAACCCGCGAGGCGAAAACGCCACGTGCTATCCGAGTAAGTCCTCCAGGCACGCCACGTTCCAACTCGTGAACCCCGGCATGGTGTCGCCTTAGCTCTATTAGCTGTCCAATATTTTATCTATACACTAGTTAGGATATTAAATTTACGATTTACAATGTTTTAAAACTTCCTAATGAAATCCTCAATGGAGCGTTATTAGATGGAGCTTAAAGCTATTTTCGTCTTGCCGCAGCATATATTTTAATTACATCACGATGCTTTAGTTTATAATCTGCTGGCAATTTCGTTTTTGTTCTCACATCTAAGGCATATATGAAGTTCTTAGCTAAGTCGCTATGTATCTTCCCCGCAAATTCGCGAGCAGTAGTGCCTTCTGGCACCAGGAATACATCTGGTAGAACATTACCTTTCTTATCTGTGAGCCTATTCTCGTCTTCAACTGGATATACAGCTATCATTCTTTTAACTCCAAAAACTGTGCGATTAATCGCTTCTTGTACACCAGTGGACCCCCACTTCTCTAACAATTCCTGAATTTTTTCGAGCAGCATTTTCTCTCGACTTGAAATTCTATTTGGTTCTATGATTTCAAATGTCGAACTTCCCCTAATATATTTGATTGTACCTTTCTCCACAAGTTTTATGAGAATAAACTCAGCTAGTGCTGAGGCTGGAATCGCATCTATACCGAGTTTGCGCATCCTTTTAAAATTGTCCTCTGCAGCAGGTATATCCATCTTATTTGCTACGATTACTATGGGTTTTGATACACGTCTAAGAACCCCAGCAAACTCTAGGAGATCATCTTCAGACCATGATGATGGTTTCTCAGGATTCAAATCAGATAGTTGAACAGCAGTTCGTATCTCCTCTTCGCTAATATTCAGACCCGATAATAGGATTGAAAGACTTGAAGCTAAATCCTTTCTCTCAATCTCGACTCTACGGGCAAATTTGAGCCAATTTCTCTTAAGGATCTGCCAAAACCACCTCTGGATCTCGTGCTCCAAAAACTTAATATCCTCTACTGGGTCCCACATACCAGGTCTGCCGAGATCTTTACCCTCAGCATCATACCTTCCAGAGGCATCAACAACATGAATGAGAACATCCGCTTGGCGCAGATCATCCAAGAATTTATTTCCAAGCCCTCGCCCCTGCCACGCCCCAGGCACTAGGCCCGCTACATCCCATAACTCCACAGGAATGAACCGTGTACCTTCGATGCAAACAGAGTTGCGAGGATTATCCTTGACTCCGAACTCCTTGCATACACATTTAATTGAGGCATATGCTATGCCGACATTCGGGTCGATTGTCGTGAAGGGGTAATCAGCTATTTTTACGTCTTTGCCAGTAGCCGCGGAGAAAAACGTTGATTTTCCACTATTAGGCTTACCTAAGAGACCGATCCTTATCATGCATATGGCACCTACTAGTAATATCGTCGTCTATGTAATTTACGAAGTTTAGCGAATCGGGACTGTAGAAACTCTCCAGTTACTATCAAACCAAAATTTTTTGTTTTAATCATAAATATGGATCCTTTCTTCGGAATGACCTTTGTTTTTCCCCTAGATATGATAACAAAAGTATTCCTAGTTTCAATGATGATACGACCAGAAATCCCCTCCAAAGATTTATTTTTAGAAAATATTACTGTGAGTTGACCACCAATAAAAGAGCGAAAACTTACCTTTGGATATCTCTTTACTATTAGATTTCACCAAGTTCTCTCATAACTGTTAGGATCCTCGCTATATCCCTCCTAACATTTCGTATCTCCGATGTGTTCGCTAATCCTCCTCTTTTTAGCCTTGTTCTAAGCGTTATTAATTTAACTTTTAGTGTTCTAAGCTGCTTTAATCTTTCCTCCTTCGTCATTTTTCTTATATCCTTAGCTTTCACTTTCCTCACCTTCTCCTAGGACTTCCTCACTATGTTTCGTAAGAATCTCATTATATTCATTTCTTATGGTCTCTTCCAACGCCTGGACTATATCCTTGCTTATTTCTGGATGGGCTATTTCAACATTATCCACAAGATAGCTTAATGCCTCAGGAAGAACTATTCTAACCTGAACACCAACAGTACCTGTTCTTAATTGAAAGCGCGCATAGCCTCTAGACACATACTTATCTGCGACATCACCAGTATACAGAATCTTACCAGAAGCAAAGCGAAGTTTCTGAGACCTTTTTCTTCTTAACCTACCTCTAACTCGAATTTCTATGCCTAAAGCTCCTTTCTCAAGAGCTCGTTGAATATAGAAATAAGCAACTCTTCTCGGATTTGCTCCCCGCTCTATAGCTCTAGCAATAGACTCGGCAACAAGCTGTGCATTGAGTTCAGGAGGAGTTTTAACGGAAGTTATTTCTAATCTAGCGACATCAATACCAAATGCTTTTTTTATGTCCTCTATTAGCTTCCTCCTACGCGAGCCCCTTCGCCCTATTAGTATTCTAGGATTTTTACACTCAACTATTATTTTGTAGCCTAGAGGGGCAACTTGTATATCAGCACTTACAAATCCTGCAAGAGGAGCCTCCTCAGAAAGTTTTTTTCGGAGCCATTCATTCAGCAAAAATTTCAACATCAACTGTTTAAGCACCCTAGCCTTAGTAGATGTCCCACGAACCTTTATCCTTTTAATGATTTCTGATGCTGACATTTCGCTTCGAACCCATGAAAATGATATAACTACGCAACTATACCAAACACATGATATGTCACAATTTAAAACCATGCAAAAGACTTGACATAGACCTAATAAAGAGCATCGCCAATAACACAGAAATTCTATTATCAAAATAGCTAACGATACCTTAAACTTTTTAAACATGGAATCCTAATATAACTATCTTAAAGCAAATATATAATTCATTGACAAGACAAGAAATGAGCCGGGGTAGCTCAGTGGTAGAGCGTCCGGCTGTTAACAATATAAGCTGACAGAAACCGGGAGGTCGGCGGTTCGAGTCCGCCCCCCGGCGCCATTCTTACTCTTCTATTTTGGTTTTTTGAGGAGCACAATTAGGGGAATTCGTTAATGAATGTGCTATGTCTCCATTTTTGTTAGTGTCTAATTTCTTTTAGATGATCCTTATAACCCGACAGGTTTTTTATCATCGTTTTTTATATGTTCTAGTGCTGTGTTCTTTCTGCACGGATCATTTTCGTTTCGATTCTCATCAACATCGATCCTATCGCAAATAGATTTGTTTAAATAATCAGAAAACGAAACATATCTTCGTGGACAGCATACTATATATAATATTAGTTCAGCTTATAAGGTGATTGTCTATGGCGGCCGCACCGACGACTGGTGCTATTCCAGTATTGATTCTAAAGGAGGATACGTCTCGGGAGAGAGGACGACAAGTTTTTCATAATAATGTCGCCGCTGCTGTTGCTTTGGCGGATATCGTTAAAACAACTCTAGGACCTAGAGGGATGAATAAGCTACTGGTAGACTCTTTAGGTGATATCGTGATTACAAATGATGGAGCCACAATACTTGACGAACTTGACGTCACTCATCCTGCTGCCAAGCTGATTGTCCAGGCTTCTAAGTCGCAGGATTACACTGCGGGAGACGGTACAACAAGCGTCGTCGTCTTAATAGGCGAATTTCTTAATAGAACCGATAAGTTGGTCGACAAGGGGATTCATCCTATTGTCATAACAAATGCACTTAAAAAAATTCGTAAGAAGCTTCTTGAGTTCCTTGATGAGTTAGCTTGGACCGTTGACATAGAAAAAGACAAAGAGATCTTGATTAATGCTGCGGTTAGTGCTCTTAACTCGAAGTTACCAGAGGAGGAAAGAAAGTTTTTTGCGGAGTTGGCATATGAGGCTGCTAAGGCGGCTTATGATCCTGAGCGTAACTATCTAGATCCAGATTTAATCAACATAATCCAGAAGGAGGGCAGAACTCTCCGTGATACGATCTTGGTGAGGGGTGTTGCCATCGACAAGAAAGTTGTACATCCAGAGATGCCTAAAATTAAAAAGAATGCTAGGATCGCTTTAGTTGACCAGAATATTGAAATTGAGAAAGCAGATGTAACTAGCAACGTTACTGTGGAAAGTATAGAGGCACTAGAGGAGCTCCGAAATAGAGAAAAAGCACTGATTCGCGAAATGGTACAAAAACTAATTGACCTCAAAGTCGATGTTCTTTTCTGCCAGCGTGGTATTAGCGAACCTGCTCAGGATATCTTAGCAAAGAACGGAATTATGGCTGTTAGACGCGTTAGAAGAAAGGACATGCGCCTAATAAGCAGAGCGACTGGAGCAAAAATTGTTAGTAATGTTGAAGACATCAAAGAGGATGATATCGGAGAGGCTGGGCTTGTTTACCAGAAGAAGGTGGGGGAGGATCAGATGGTATTTATTGAGCAGCCAAAACATCCAGGAGCAACTACAATAATAATAAGAGGAGCAAGCAAACATATTACTGATGAGGCTGAAAGAGCGACACAGGACGCCATTAATGTGTTAAAGGACATATTTGAGGATAAGAAGGTTGTCGGTGGCGCAGGAGCAACAGTAATGGCCTTGGCAGTAAAACTGAAAGATTGGGCAGAAAAAACTGAAGAACTTTCTGGTAAAGAAAAGGAGGTCGCCAGAGCATTTGCAGACGCATTAGAATCTATACCTAAGGCGATAATAGAAAATGCTGGAGAAGATGTAATTGATGTCCTTGGCGAACTTAGAAGCAAAGTTGCAAAAGAACCAGGGAGGTGGGGGTTTGATGCTATTAGCGGAAAGATTGTGGATGTCAGAGAAAAGGGCCTTATAGATCCATACCGCGTAGTAGCTAATATTATAACTACAGCAATAGAAACAGCAACAACCCTACTTAGGGTAGATGAGATTATTGCTAGTAGGCCAAAACCTGAGAAAGAAAAAGGCAAGGAAAGAGGCGGCGAGGAGGGCTCGGAGATCAAACCACCCATTCAGAGGAGGTTATAAGGCTATAACTTTTTCTCCCTCCAATTTAGCTCTGATTATTCCTTCTTTTATTAGGTATCTAAGAGCCTTAAGAACTGTGTTTTTTTGGATTCCTAATTTTCTTGCAATCTCCTCTACTGTTATTTCCCTCGATTCATATATTATTTCTTCTAATCTCTGCGTATAGCTTTTACTCTTAAGTTCAGCATCACTCTTTATCGAAGATAATTTCCCCCTATTCCGAGAGCCGCATACTGGACATATCCAAATGGCAAAGATACTTATTGTTATGTTACCATCCCTGTCTGGAAATGGTGATACTACATGCCATGTCTTAGTAATTCTGACTTCCTTTTGGGATGAGAATCTCGAACCGCAATTCTTACAAATAAGCCCCCGCCTACGGCTCCTTCTAGGCATAAAATCACCTTAGTGTTGCTACTTTTTAGTCCACACGACTAAGGTTATATTAGCATACTCCCTTATAATTTCGGAGTGATAAGCAATGACAACCAAAATAAACGATACTTATTATCTGCTCGCTCTATTGGAAACACTTATTATTCGATCAGAAAATTTTAGTAAGAAGGAACTTGTTAATCCATCTATACGAACACTGGGAACGCTACTTTTTCGAGCAAATCTATCTAAACACAGACTAAGGGGGCTAAATACAACATATAGTATGGAGATGAATTATCAGGGCTACGAAATACAGATAAGATTTGAGCAAATCTCGGCATTATGGGTTTTAGAGGTTAGGAAAAATGGTTGGTACATAGAAACTAAGATGCTATATCCCACCATCGGAAATTTTTTAAACTTCTGCGAATTATTTTTCGAACATCTAAACACTTTTAGCGCACCAATAACACCATTTACCATCGACAAATTTCTGCGGAAAGTATTTCCATACAAGTATTATTATCTGATAAGTATAGACAATCGCTTAGTCAGATTCTCCCAGTTTGTACTTGAGAGGATTCAGAATACCAAAACAGACCCAGTAAGCGCTGTCAAAGATATAGTCATGTTGAAACCACGAATAATTGATGATAGTTTTCTGCCCGAGAAAATCGAAGACGATATTCTATTAACATATCTGACATTAAGAAATATGCTGCCAGCATATCTCCTACCACGACCAGAAGATATAGACGCTCATCTAAATGTGAAATTAGATGAATTTCTACGAGGAATTTACAGAGTAAGATACTTGCTTCTGGAGTCCATCGACAATCTAATTGAATTTCTTTCATTCATATTTGGAAGAATTAAAGAATATGGAGCATCTTCCCTCAACATGTAGAGAAGAAAAGCGATACCTATGCGGGGGGCGGGATTCGAACCCGCGAAGGCATACGCCACGGGATCTTGAGTCGGGCCAGCGAGAATGCCTAGTGTCCCGCCCGTTTAGCCAGCTCCGGAACCCCCGCAAGTGGGCCGGGGCGGACTCGAACCGCCGACCTTCCCGTCGTCAACGGGACGCCATAGCCACTAGGCCACCGGCCCGTTTTTGTGAAGCCTTTACTTCTGAATGATTGTTATATTGAGATATTTTTCGCCTTAAGATTTTTATGCGCCGGGCGGGATTCGAACCCGCGCCACCGGCTTGGCAGGCCGGCATCCTACCACTAGACTACCGGCGCATCTCTTGGTTCTCCTTATAATAGATTTCTAGTTGTAAAAAACAAAATATAAAGTTATGCTTAAGTAGTGGGCAAGGAGTCATTATTCTTCTATTTCGATGTCTTCTGAGAGAAACCCCTCGAATTTCATGTACTCATTTATTAGATTTTGTATGTGTTTATAAATATCGGCGCAGAGCATTTTTCTAAGCTTTGCTATAGACTCATTAAGTTGTTTCACTACATCCCCTAATAGTGCATGATCATCGGATATATTAGGTTTAAGAAAACCTTTAAGACCCTCAACCTTTATCCTTATGTCCTCAAAAATTTCCTTGATTGCTTGCAATAAACTTAGAGTATTTCTAGCAACTCTCGACTCCGATGGTATGTCTTGAAGCGTATTATTTAGTCGATCCATAAGTTCATCATAGAGATATTCAAGCTCAGAGAAATCCTCCACAAACCTGAATAGACTATCTGCTGTAAAATCTTCAGTATCAAACTCTAGTAAGGTCTTTTTAGATTTTTCTACAAGTTCATCAAGCTTTTTTAGGATAGGCCTAAACAGATTGTTGACTCTTGCCCGAATTTCATGCTCCTCAAATTTCATCATAAAGCCCCCGGTGACACCATAGTAATAGCGTTTGCGGTTACCATGAGAGAAAAGCTAATAAATTTTCGCTAAGGACCATCCTATACACTTATGGACTAATCGATCTTCTTAAAACATAGATTAATTGTGATTACAAAGCTATAAGTAATCATAAGACAAATGAAACATATTTAAATGAAAAAGATGTATTGATTCCTATATTTGGTTATACCTTATTTAAGTGCTACCTGAATATGATTGTAATGATATATACCTATATGCCCAAACAAACCTTGGAGAAACCTCCCAGCCACGGCTACTCGACCCAATGAAGACCAGTTCCTAGGGGCCATGGGTTACGGTCGGTCTCCCGTCGAAGGACGGTGAGGCCGCCGTCACCCAGTCTTGGGTGCGCGAACGTGCTTCGGCCCGGAAGGGAGCAGCACTAAGCGAGCCCATGGCGCTCTGGGGGAGACTGGTTGGAGGGGAGAGTAGCTAGTGGCTGGGGGGCTCTATGATTATCAAAAGAATACTATGATTAATCTTCTCCCTCTTGAAATTTTGGAAGCTAGATTTATTAATCGCGATGATACTTACAATATTTTTTTCAGTGCTATGTGGTGATTATTTTTGAAGCTTATATTTATTACTGGTTCTTTGTCTGGTATAGGCAAGGGAACGATAGCCGCTAGCATAGCTACAATACTTAAATTTTATGGCTTAGACGTCACGATTGCTAAGGTGGATCCCTACATCAATGTTGATGCTGGACTGATGAATCCCCATGAACATGGGGAAGTTTATGTACTCGATCAGATCTGGGAGTTTAGACCTACTGATACAGGTCCCGTGTACAGGATTTGTGAGGTTGACCAAGACTTTGGAACCTATGAGCGGTTTCTACATCAAAATCTACATCCATCACATAACATTACAAGCGGACAGATATATTTAACAGTAATACTAAATGAGCGGGCTGGGAAATACTTAGGAAAAACGGTTCAACTAATTCCACATATAACGAATGAAATTAAGAGACGTATACTTGAGATCGCGAAGAAACATGAAATAACAATCGTAGAAATTGGCGGTACTGTGGGTGATTATGAGGCGAGTATATATCTAGAGGCCATCAGACAACTAAAATATGAGCTTCCTCCAAAAACCGTAATGATTATTCACGTCGTCTGGGTACCCTTTCTTAAAACCATTGGTGAATTTAAAACAAAACCAGCTCAACAAAGCTTTAGGCTCCTCCTCGAGTCTGGACTTACCTGCGATGCTATAATTGCGCGAATAGAGAAACGTAGCCTATCCAGCGAAGCACGAAGAAAACTTTCACTATATTCGAGCGTACCTCTAAATGGCGTCTTTGTGGCTCCGAATATTGATATTATCTACGAGCTTATATTTGTATTGATGAGTCAGGGAATCCACAGATATATCTTCGAGACTCTAAATTTACGCGCGGGCCCCCCCAACAAAGTTCTTATGAAGCAATGGTCACTGTATATCAATGCCCTTAAAAATGCTGGAGATATCGTATCCGTAGCCCTCGTCGGCAAATATACATTGATAAAGGACACTTACATATCGATAATAGAAGCATTGAAACATGCAGGAGCCTATTGTAAAATCAAACCAGAAATATCGATAGTTGACTCAGAAAAAATAGAAAAAGTTGGAACAAAAATCCTTTCGAGTTACGATGCTATTATCCTAACACCTGGATTTGGAAAAAGAGGAACTAATGGTATGATTAAGACTGCATACTATGCGCTCTCCAAAAATATACCATTTCTCGGCATATGTTTTGGCGCACAACTCGCAACCATAGCATTCGCACGATTTGTTGCAGGATTAGAAAATGCAAATTCTACCGAAATAGACCCCCAGACTCCATACCCAGTAGTAGATCTGCTTCCCGAACAGAGATCTGTATCAAATCTGGGGGGGACAATGAGACTTGGAGGTATGGATATCCAAATATTTGAGAATACGACACTCTATGAACTTTATAAAGCTAAAAAAGTCAGAGAGAGATTCAGACATCGCTACCATATAATATGGAAGTTTGCTAGGGAGATGACCAGGTACGGCTATATAGTAAGTGCTACTGATAAGCAAGGAAGAATCGCAGCTTTTGAAATTAAAAATCATGTATTCTACATAGGGGTTCAATACCACCCAGAATATAGTTCAAGACCTCTTAGTCCACATCCTCTTTTCATTGGACTACTTAGGAAGGCACTAAATAGAAAAAATTAACCTATAATCGTTGCTCTGAGTAAAATAAGCTCCGAGGTAAGATACAAAGAGCCTATTTTTGCCATAATTATATGTCTACCATAAGTAGCACTTTTCCCTAATTCATTATACACACCACTATACTTAAAACCAAATGTGCATTGATATAAATCGTTGTCTATCTGTTCGATCCTAGCGATCCCTATTAGGGCAGATTCATTAAGATCATAGATCTCCACATAGGCACCTTCCAGAGGTTCAAAAGCACCTCTGAGATTAATATTTATTGTAACTGTATCCTCGAGACGAGCAGCAGGAAATCCTGCTATTTCTCGTGGTGTGGATATTTCCATAGCGATAGGTGAAAGAGAATTGTAGATCTTAGTAACAAATGGGTATGCCCATAACGGTATCCATCCAATGTTTTTATCCCATATCTCTACCCATGCCACAAAATCATCAAAGGTGTATCTAGTAATGCCAAAAGATTCATAGTATCTCCCACCAAAGAAACCAATAATGACACGAGTAGGTATTCCAAGGGCTCTCAATATGAATGCTGTTACATTCACAAATCCTGTCGGGCTCCCCCCTCCATTTTTAATAAAGTTTGCTACTGGGTCGTGAACCACCAGTATATCTTCTTTTACGTCATAATTTGAAAATAAATACGCTAAGGCGTACGTCGCTTGGCTATAAACAGAGACATCAGAAGGAAGCGTTATATTCCTGATAAAATCGTAGACCTCTGGATACCTAACAAAGTAGTCTTGAGGAATACTTAGATAATATCTAAGGGTAGTGTCCTCCCACGCTGTGGTATTTGTTTCCAGTACTGAGGAGAAACTATTTGTGATACCGACCATATCTATAGGGACATAATAGGTAGCATATTCAAAGCCTATCATACCTTGTTCGTCGCTTGATACATTTAAGACGAGGATATCGTCTGGTCTGCATATGCTGGTCATATATTCAAATCGGCTGACCGTTGATACGTAAGGAGCCAAAGCCGATATAATTACACCTTGCTGAGAGACATCCCATAGTGCGATTAAAGGGAACCCCCTAAGAACATCTATTGGTAAGGGAACGATTTTGATTAGAAAGGACGTGTTTCCAGAGGCATTCACAGAGTAGCTCTCCACATTAAGATCTCCTATAACCCAGCCATACCCTTCAACATATCTACTAAGAACAAAAAATCTCCATGCATATCCTCGAGAATCTCCTCTAACCTCAAATAAGTACTCAGGTGTATAGTTTATGGGAGGTAAAGTCCAATTAAAAAAGGGAAATTTGGGCTTCATAGCATTAGAGTTCTCTAGAAACCATTCTGCCGAGTAATATTCGGCAGTTTTAACATCACCAGCATGAAATATAAATGCTGTTGAGACAAAATGTATCAGAGACAGAACAAGAAATATCAGGAAGAGTGATACGCCTCTCCGTTTTTTCGACTCGGCTTCCAAGACGATCCCCTTGTATATGTTACTCCTCAAACATATTTTTTAGTTATTTCTGAGAAAAGAAAGTTTACAATAGGAATACCATCCAGTAATTTTGTGTGAAGTGTCTCCTATGACCTATAAGGGAAAAGCGAAGAAATTTTTAGCAGAAAGAGGATTGGATATTTGGGACAAAGTAGTGGTCTCCACAGAAACCTCAACCTTTGAGGCATTAATTTTGCCTGGTCCTCCAGCAGAAGATATCATATACCTCAAGCTCCCAAATGGTTACAACCTCGCCTTGAAGATAGATAGAATAAAGTCCCTAAGGAAAATAGGGTCAATCTCGCCAAGCTATACACTCCCACAAATGCATGTTTCGATTCGAGAAGACTTACCCGAAGTATCAATAATACACTGTGGAGGAACAATAGCATCCAGAATAGAGTATAGCACAGGAGCTGTAGCACCAGCATTTTCTTTAGAGGAGCTCTCATACGCTGTACCAGAAATCTTCGATTTGATAAAACCCAAACTAACAATGCTTTTTAATATCCTCAGCGAGCATATGACACCAACCCACTGGACGACAATAGCAAAAACTGCTTACAAAGAGTTCATTTCTGGTGCTAGGGCTATTATCATAACTCATGGAACAGACACAATGCATTTTTCAGCGACAGCCCTTGCATTTATGCTTAGTGAGCTTCCTGGACCAATAATATTTACTGGTGCTATGCGGAGCTCCGATAGGCCCTCCTCTGATGCTGCTACTAATCTTATAGCCAGTGCGATCATTGCAGGCAAATCTGATATAGGAGAATCACTCATCGTTATGCATGCAGGTCTAAATGATACTAATTTCTTTGCCCATAGAGGAGTACGTAGTTTAAAACTTCATAGTACACGGAGAGATGCTTTTCGAAGTATAGGGATACCACCTATAGCTGAGATATCAATCGAAAAACAAAGAATTGACATATTGTACCCTCACTATAAAAAAATCTCAAACAGAACACCTAAGCTCAGTGCCGCATTCGAACCGAAGACAGCACTTGTTCTCGTATACCCTGGGATGCCCTCCGAAATCATTGAAACACTGATTGATAAAAGGTATAGAGGGATAGTTCTTGCAGGAACAGGGCTTGGACACGTACCAAACTATATGTTTAAGTCGATACAACGTGCTATTGAAGAAAAAGTCATTGTTGTCATGACCACACAGTGCCTGTGGGGTGGTGTGTATATGGATGTATATGAAACTGGACGAAAATTGAAGAAAATGGGGGTTATTCCTGGTAAAAATATGTTACCTCACGTAGCCTACATAAAATTAGGTTGGCTATTAGGACTAGATCTTCCCGATAAACAAGTTAAAGCGCTATTAGAAAGAAATTTATTGGGAGAGATAATTAATCAAGAATCCCCTCTATGCTTTTAGCTTAATCACTAAACTAACGCTATGGTATCCCCATTTCGTGGTGTGTATACTTCAAGTCTCAAAGCTGAGAGTCTTTTTGCGAGATCATATATCTTCGAGGGGTCACCATGTATTAAAATTGCGTTCTTTGGCCGTGCTGGTTGCATCTCACTCACAAATTTGATAAGTTCTTGCTGGTCGCTATGACCAGAGAAGCCCTTTATGCTACGTACCGCCATCTTTATATGAAGTTCCTTCATGCTCTCACCAGAGACAAAACGTATTATTCTCGCTCCTCTCTGAATTTGTCGTCCTAGCGTTCCGGGAGCCTGATAGCTGACAAAAACTAAGACATTATTAGGATTCTCAGCCAAATATCTCAAAAATTCTAGTATTGGCCCTCCTTGCAACATTCCATTCGTTGAGAGTATTATAGCTGGTTTAGGCATATTAGCTATTTCTGGAATCATATCTGGCGAGTCTACCGGAATGAAAAATTCTGATAGAAATGGATTAGTATCCTTAGATAGAATTAAATGCTGAATTCTGCGGGATAAAAATGATGGACAGGCCATATGTATGCTTGTGGCTTCTCGTATCATACCCGCTATGTATACATCTATTGGTTGCACAAGTTTAAGCTCACTAAAAATATACCATAGAGTAATCATCAACTCTTGAGCGCGCCCCACAGCAAAAACGGGAATCAAAATCTTACTCCTATTCTTTATAGCATGCTTTATTAGATTCACCAATTGCCCCTCAGCTACACGTCTAGGTGGATGAATGTCCTTATCGCTGCCATATGTTGCTTCCATAAAGACTGTTTCAATTCTAGGAAAAACGTTGACTGCAGCGTCTAGAAGCCGTGTATTAGAAAACCTGAAATCCGAAGCGAAGATAATGTTATGAACTCCTTCAGCAATATGTATATGAACTAGAGAACTACCTATTATATGGCCAGCGTTATATAGAGTTAGCCTTATATCAGGTGCAATGTCATAGACTTTATCATAATCAAGCGTAACGCAATGCTTAATGAACTCATCAATATCTGACATACTATATGGCGCCAAAAAACCTTGATTGACCGACGTCTTGATGTAATCCCTAAGAATTAGTACTGCAAGGTATCTAGTAGGCTCAGTACAATAAACTGGGCCGCGATATCCATACTTATACAGGTATGGAACAAGACCCACATGATCGAGATGAGCATGCGTCACAACTATCGCGTCAAGATCACCAATTAGTGTATGATCAAAGAAATCAAAGTAGGGAAAGAACTCATCACCTGCGAACCTCATACCAGCATCTATTAGAACCTTACTCTCCTTAGTCTCAATAAGAAATGCATTTCCGCCCACTTCTAGCCCAGATCCAAGCACTGTGATCCTAACCTTATTTTTTCTTAGAACATACGTTCTATAAATCCTCTCCCCGACTTTTCGAAGAAATTCTGAAACCTCCTCATAATAGATCTTATCAAGCTTTCGGACATAGTCAACGATACTAGAGTACATTGGCGGGTGCCTCTTAATTATTGGCTCCCAGCCAGTCTTTAGAATTATTTGTTCCCTTAACGCGCCATTTTTACCAATGACTAAACCAGGCTTCTTTGCTTCGATGTAGACCTGGCCGGTAAGTGGATTAAAGAATATATTCTTGACTTCTGCTTCTGGCGGTACAATATTATATATTATCTTGGTTGCTTCCTCTGGCGTCTTCCTTACAGTTTCGTCTGTTCTTATGACAACCCTTAATTTGTACTTTTTAGCAATTCTCTTCACAATTTCTTTGTTATATAGAAGAATTTCAGGATTCCTGCAATACACCACTATGAAAGGCCCTTCAAACTCTAGTCTTGATATCTGCACAGCAGGAGGTAATTCGGATTTTATAGCATCTAACAATTTTTCACTATATCCTATGACATCACTTATGACAAGAGACGCTGCCTTTTGCATCTTTGTATCCTTTTCTAAGTTTTGTTAGAAGAAACAGATTTTGAAATATCTAGAGTCACTGAGTAGGGTCTAAGCAAAGGCTATAATCTATAATTTGCTATTTAAAAAGATAGATGAAAATCTTTAACTCGCTTATGACGCCATAATATCGACATAATTTCTCCACGAAAACCTTTAATCGGCGAATTCTTTTCTCGACGGACTACCCTCTGACCTATATTTTGGATGATACTTATAAATGATACGCGGAGGTATTCTCCGAAGTTCCTTCTCGGGTAATATTGCCAATAAATCCCATGCAAGCTGAAGAGTATATTCTATTGAGCGATTCTCTAGATAACTTTGATTAATAAATTTCTGCTCAAATGCATCTGCAAATTCTAAGTATTTCTTTTCTTTTTCAGATAATGCTCTTTCACCAATGATTTTAGCCAAGTCCCGAGCTTCGACACCCGCCGCATATGACGCATATAATTGCTCCGCAACATATTTGTGATCCTCTCGGGTCTTTCCTTTGCCGATACCATCTTTGGCGAGCCTAGATAAACTGCTAAGCAAATCTACTGGCGGGTATATTCCTCTCATATTAAGGTCGTACGATAGTATTATCTGTCCCTCCGTGATATAACCACTCAAATCAACGACTGGATGCGTCATGTCTCCTCCTGGCATTGTAAGATATGGCATTAGTGTTATGCTTCCCTTCTTGCCCTTAATCTTGCCACAGCGCTCGTATATCGTGGCTAGGTCAGTATATAAATAGCCCGGATAGCCTTTTCTTGTAGGGATCTCTTTACGCGCTGTTGACAATATTCTCAGAACCTCAGCGTAGGATAGCATATCACCTAATATCACCAGAACATGATAGTCAAGATCAAAAGCTAGGTACTCGGCTATTGTCAAAGCAATCCTTGGAGCGATGATACGCTCTATTTCTGGGTCATCCGCAAGATTAAGGATCATTACCGAACGATGCAATGCACCGGTTTCTTCAAATGTACGTCGGAAGAATTCATATTCCTCGTATCTCAAGCCCATGGCGCAGAAAACAACTGCGAAATCCTCCCTAACTTCTGCTCCCTTCTTTATGATAGTTGCTTGTCGTGCTATTTGAGCTAGAAGCATATTGTGAGGCAACCCAGATATCGTAAATATTGGTAATTTTTGGCCACGAACTAAAGCCAAGCTTGCGTCGATAATAGAAACTCCTGTTTGTATAAATTCGCTTGGGGGCTCACGCGCGGCGGGGTTTATTACTGAGTAGAATATCTCTCTTTTTTCGTCGCCAATTATGGGGGGTAAGTGGTCGCGTGGTTTGAAAGATCCCGTGAAAACCCGACCCAAAACATCTTCGGAAAGAGGGATTGATATTGTTTCTCCAGTAAATCTTACCTTAACACCTCTTTCTAGACCCTCCTTCCTTCCGAATACCTGTATAAGGACATAGTTCATCGACGTATCTATTACACTTCCCTGATACGATGTTCCATTTGGGAGCACTACTTCTACCAGTTCGTTATACCCTACCGGCTTCGTTTTCTCCAAAACTATTAATGATCCCTCTATACCTCTCGTTGTTCTATACTCAAGACCATATCTTGCCTCCATACTCATTACCCAAAAAACCAAATCTTATTAATCGCCTTAAAATAGTTTAAGCTTATATCCAATCCAATGGGTCTAATGGTGGCTGAAATGTCGGGTCTATTTCCGCAACCAGAAAAGACTTGCGATGATAAGCTATGTCCGTTTCACGGCTCATTACGAGTTAGAGGTAGAATTCTGAAGGGCGTTGTTATAAGTGATAAGATGCAAAGAACCGTTACAGTGCGTATAGATTATGTGAGATTTGACCGAAAGTATAAGAGGTATGAAAAAAGATTCAGCAAAATTAAGGCCCATAATCCTCCTTGCATAAATGCAAAGGTAGGGGACATTGTCTACATCGGAGAGACCCGACCTATAGCAAAGACTGTTCATTTTGTTGTATGTTATGTCGAAAAGAGAAATCAATAGTACCATGGCGATTGCATTGAGCTCCTCACAGACAAGTGAAAAAAGACAGATAAATAAGATGAGAAGAGCCTTACTAACACTAGCTCAACTTAGGGCCGGCAAGTTTGGAAAAGCAATAGCATCAATTTTGCTTTCTAGGGGGACTCTCTCAGAGAGTACAGCAGCGATTTATACAGGACTCCCAGTTTTGAATAGCCGTGCAGTAATTTCCGCACTCCTTAGTAGCGGATTATTATATGTTGTCGGCGAGAGACAACTACAAATGCGAAACCGTCGACGGTATGTCGAGATAATTTTTGGTGCCGAATCTGTCTCGATAAATCGTGCGATAAATGATATTCTTTCAAACGCAATAACCTTGATGTATAATCTTGCTAAAACACTTGAGATAGAACAGATAGTCTATTACTGTAAATACGATAAAATCCTTTTTCTTGAAAGAGAAATTGAGGAATACAACTATAATTGTCCAATATGCGGTGAGCCCTTGACCCCCATAATAGTTGATATAGACTTACTAGAAAAATATTTGGAGGAAGTTAAAAAAAGATTTAGCAGGCTTACTTTCTAGAAACTTGATTGAATGCAAAGATTGCTGACTTCTAATTTATAAGTAGATTAACTATCTATATTATGGCTTAGTTAGAGTAGTGCTGGGTGTGTTCTATGTCAACAGAGGAAGGACTCTTTATAGAATTTATTGAAGAACAGGAAGTTAAAGCCGACTACGGACTTAAGAACCCGGAAATCATAGCGAGAGGAAAAGTAATTATCAGGAATAGGACCGGAGGCGCGCTTTCAGACTTAGAACTTGAACTTGAGAACACCGAGAATGTTAATTTAGAGAAAAAAATTTTTATTGGAGTCGTCAAGGATGGTGAAGATAAGGTTATTGAATATACAATTACAGGCGAGGGGATAATAGGCTTACGCGTATTGGAGGATTTAAAATTCCCACCCGAGATACCCACACCCTTCGCACTAAAATGTGAATCAATAAAGATTCAATCAGCTTTAGAAGCAACAAATGAGCTTGACGTACCTATAACTCTTACTGTCGAGAAGGAGTTACCAAAACCATTTAAAGCTCCAACAGAAGTCTCACCACCTTGTGGCGAATATACAACAACCGGCGACAAAATAATCTGGAAGAATGCAAAGATTGAGGCTGGACAGAGCATCGAATTCCCCATAGATATAGATATGCATCCAGAAGATGCTGAGGAGTTTCGTACAGGAAAAGTTATCTATGAGTGGACATGCGAAGGTACAACTCTAAGTGGACTCAGATTCAGTAGAATAACCGGACTTCCCAAAACATCTGAGAAGGTTTCAGCGGCAGAAAGAAAGGAAACACCAGGAATATGGGACATAACAATAACCGTTAAGAATAACTCTAACGCTACAATCAGCGTTGGTGCAATTATTGAAATTCGCGAAGGCGATCTACTTACAGAAGCAGAGGGGGGCCACAAAATAAAAGGAGCCATTGAACGCCGTGCCCCAGGCATAAGAACATTCGATGTTGTTAAGCTAGACCCAATAAAGTTGGGCCCTGGTGAGACAGGAGTTCTTGGTCCAATAACCATAAGGAACCCAGCTAAACCAAAAATAGCTCAGGAGATATATTATGAGATCCATCCAACAGTCACTTATAAGGTGAAATCTAAAGGAGAGATCGGGGATATAACAATACCTGTTGTCTGGGGCAAAATAACTAGAAAAGTCTCTGTTCAACATGAAGCTTTCTATGCGGGACTTTCTAATGACCAGATCGCGGCCCATGCTGAAGAGAGGGTTTCTAGCGAGACCATAATTGAAAATCTTGGATCTGCTGGGCTTGATGAGATCATTATTAGTGATATAATCCCAGAAGATATAGCGCCACCGACTCCTGGCAGTGTTGAGGTGTGGATTTCAAAGCGAGGGGAAACAAAGATACCAGAAGAATTATTGGAGATAAGGATAGAACCCGAGGGAAGTATACCTGAGGAACAAAACGTTTTAGTGGTTAAGATTAGTAATATCAGCTATTACTTTGATGAGCCGTTAAACCCTGGCGAGAGAATCTGGATCCGTTATTCGATGACATCAATAGACCCGAAGGATGATAAGACCTACGAATTCGGTTCATCCGCAGAACTTACTATGGTACCAGGAGCAAAAACGAGGTCAATAACCGTTGAGGAGGTTCCAAAGATAACTGGGATCCTGGCCAAGCGTCTGATTAGTGTAGAAAAAGATGTTGAACCATTGGAGGAGAACATCTTCAGAGTTCAAATCTCCATCATGAACGATTCCCAGATAAGTGTCCCCAGCCATGTATTTACCGATCGGATACCACCAACATTCGAGCTCGATGAGAGGTCAGTAAAGCCTGAACCTGCGTCTATAGAGGTCCTACCCGAGGGTGGAGTCCTCCTTAAGTGGGAACTCAGTCTCGCACCAGGGGAAACAAAAACAATAACATACGAAGTGAAGGCTCGGTCGCCTGAGGCTCGAGTACGCGACTTACGCATGGTGTATGAGGAATAAATTATTTAAGATCTTTTTTCTTTTGCTAGAAATCGTATGCATCATTGTATTTCTTTGCAGGAATCATTATATTCTAACATACTTCTACCATCTAAATTGAAACATTTGTAGAATCAAAATAAGCATATGAAAATCTTACCATACCATTCTACCGGTGTGGATTTGTGTCGACTCGTCCGAGACGAATAAGAATTATAAAAACTCCACCTCCTAAGGACAATGAGGTTTACGCGTTATTAAGGCCATACACTAGAGAATGGTTCAAGAGAACGTTTAAACGATTCCTAGAGCCTCAGAGATACGCTATTCCTCGTATTAAGGCTCGACGAAATGTCCTTATATTCTCCCCTACGGGTTCCGGTAAAACATTAGCTGCGTTTCTTGGGATTTTAGATGAACTCTTTAACTTAGCTGAGAGAAACAAGCTTGAGGACAAAGTTTATTGCATTTATGTGTCCCCCCTCCGGGCCTTAAGTAATGATATAAGAAAAAATCTCCAGATACCATTAGAAGGCATCAGACAAGTTGCCAAAGAGATGGGATATGAACTCCCCGAGATACGTATATTCGTACGACATGGAGACACAACTTCCTATGAACGCTCGAAAATGCTAAGAAGCCCGCCTCACATATTAATTACTACTCCTGAGAGTTTAGCTAATATGCTAATAGCACCTAAATTTAGATATATGCTTTATGATGTCGACTGGGTCATCATTGATGAGGTCCATGAACTCTCTGATAATAAGAGAGGAGCCCATCTTTCATTGTCCCTTGAACGTCTACAATATTTTGCTGGAAACTTTACTCGAATTGGTTTGTCAGCCACACAGGCTCCCGTTATCGAGATAGCTAAATGGCTCGTTGGCTTTGATGATGACGGAAATCCTAGACAATGTGACATTGTCCAGGTTTTGGGCATAAAACGTCTAGATCTAAAGGTTATCTGTCCTATTGACGATTTAAGATGCAAGGAAAAAGCATCACAAGAGATGTATGAGATCTTAAAGAAACTCGTACGAAAACATCGCACAACCATAATATTTACAAACACTCGAGCAGGAGCTGAAGCTGTAGCATATAAACTAAAAAAAGTACTGGGTAAGCGCTGGGAATCTAAAATAGGGGTTCACCATTCATCTCTCGGACGTGAAGTTCGACTCGATGTCGAGAATTCATTGAAAAATGGTAAACTACGTGCGGTTGTAACATCCACATCACTAGAGCTAGGTATTGACATTGGCTATGTTGATCTCGTTGTGCAAATAGGATCACCAAAATCTGTTATTAAGGGCTTGCAAAGAATAGGTCGTTCTGGACACGCGATACACAGAGTCTCAAAGGGCATTTTTATCGCACTCGACGAAGATGATTTAATTGAGCTCCTTGTTCTCACAAGGTGTGCTTATAAGGGAAAGCTAGATCGTATATCCATTCCTAAAAATTGCCTAGACATACTTGCACAGCATCTCGTAGCAATGAGCATCGAGAAGAAATGGAATGTAGACGAGGCCTATGCAGTTATTAGGCGCTCATATAATTACCATGACCTACCTTATGAAGATTTTATTGCTATTCTAAATTATTTAGCAGGAAAACATGTCGATCTAGAATATCAGAAGGTATATCGTAAGCTTTGGTTAGACGAGAAAGAACGCATATTCGGAAAAAAGCGAAAATCAAGAATGATTTTCTATTTGAACCAAGGAGCCATACCTGACGAAGCTAATTACCGGGTGATTCTCCGAAAAAATAGGCGATCTGTGTGGATAGGTAGCGTGTCGGAACCTTTCGCCGAAAGACTTATTGTGGGGGATGTCTTCGTTTTAGCTGGCGGAAAATACAAGGTTCAAAACATCAAAGCTGACACTATTATAGTTACTGAGGCACGTGAGGAGAATCCAACAGTTCCATCATGGGTCGGAGAGCAACTACCAAGATCTTTTGATTTGTCCATTGAGGTCGGTAAGTTTCAGGAGAAAATAGAGAGGCTGCTCAAGAAATCGCGAATAGATGATATTGAAAAAATGCTGATTGAAGAATTTGGTGCCGATGAGAAAATAGTTAGGAACATAATACGCTATTTTGCAGACCAATTAGAGATTCTAGGAGCCATACCTACTCACAGAAAAATAGTTATTGAAACCTGGGTTGATGATTATGATAGGCATCATATAATCTTCCATGCTAGATACGGACGGAGAACATGCGACGCTTTATCCAGGTTTTTCGCCTATGTCTCTTCCAAAGTATATAGTTGTAATGTCGGAATCGGAGTTACAGATAACGGGTTTGACCTAGTTTTCCCTCGTTGGGTAGAGCCAGATCCGAAACGAATAGTAAGGGCTGCTCTCAATTATAATTTTATCCAGACATTACGTAAAGCCATAAGAAATACTGAACTCTTTGTAAACAGATTTAGACATGTCGCCAACAGATCGTTTATGATACTGAGAAACTATAAGGGACATGAAATCTCCGTTAAGAAGCAAAGAATCCGAGCTAGCACTCTAATATCGCTTCTACCAGATGATTTTCCAGTAATGAAGGAAACCTATCGAGAAATACTCGAAGATTATATGGAAGTCATACATGCTAGGGAGATTATTGAAGCAGTAAAAGCGGGAAAGATAAAAATTCAAATAGCTAAGAAAGCAGACCAAAAAATACTGAGTCCCTTTGCGCAGACAATAGTCCTATCAGTAATGAGCGACATTCTAACGATGGAAGAGAGAGAAAAGTGGATTCTTGCTATGTATAAACGAATTAAAGAGATGGTCACCTCTCTCCCGCAATCAGTTTCCTCGAATCAAAATATTTTCCGACAAGAGAGGCGATAAAACTGCTCCATAGACCAAACCAACTAGCAAGTATTAATACGTTTAGAGGATTATCTAGTGCTAATATAACCGTTGATAGTGAAGCAACATAAGCAGAAATCGCACCAGCAAGCATACGACTGCTTACAATACCAGAAGCAATACCGATCAGCGCATACTCTACTAAAAGTAAGCCTAAGAGCGCTATTATCTTTAAAGAGCTGTCTGGAATAGCCCCCACAATAGGCAGCAGATATGAATTGAATATAACAGATATGTACAATGCTACCAAAGTAGTAATTGGTATCGCAAGGGGTATTGCCTTCTTATCATTAGAGCGAAAATCAGGAAGCGCCCTCGTTAGCTTCTTTATAGTGCTTATAACTATCCTATTAAGTTTCTCCTCAATATTTTCTGTTGCTACTGTGAATCCCTCCACAACGCTTATTTCTAGAAGAACTTCACTTGCTTTTTCAACAAATCGCTCCAAAAAGCTCATCGTTGCTTTTCGCGGATCCCTAGTATCCGAAAGGATTGCAAACCAGAACACTTTATTACCTATTTTCTGTGAGAAGAACCCCATCGCCACTTCTCCAAAATCTATTCTTTGGGGCTGTGCAATAACTTCATGCCCAAATTGTATTATAGCGTTTATGAATCCTGCAATCAATGTTGGTTCATATTTCTCTGAAAGAAAACGTGGGGCGCGGGGATGTGTCCAGGAATATATAGGCGTTCCAGAAGAATCCATAACTATAATGCTCCAAATCAATTCTGTCCCCTCCTTGCTACATAGCTCACTTATATTTTGGATTTTTAGATTTATATTTATGCTATACACTCAAAGGTGCGCTTAGATGCCATCTAGGATTTCCAAAACGTTAGGGAAATTTCGAACTGTAGGTGCTGCGTACGTGTTCGCTGGGATTGCCCTATTATTAGAAGGAATCTCCGCAGCGCTGATAATACTTATAGCGTATTTATCTCCTAGAATCTCAGACCCTCAATTTATTTCAACGATAGAACTAATAATTCTTGTGATGCTTGGAATAGCATTCATATTTACTGGCATAATTCTCTTTGGTTTACGTCAATTCGTTGTATATGTTATGCGCCTATTCCTGGCATGGGTTTTGGTATTCTCAACTTTTGGATATATGTTGCTACTTGCATATGGAGGCGGAGAGATTTATCTGAACTCTCTGGCATTGTCCACACTTATGCTCTTCATAGTAATTACGATAATCTTTTACTCTGGAGCCTTATCATCGAGGATCTATATAAAGGTTTCTGAGGAGCATAAGGAGAACATAGACCGAATAGAAGATCAGGTAAATAGGATCTCTGGGAAACTTTCACCTAGCGAAATTGAACAGTTTTCTAGGCTTGTCTCAAGTACCAGAAAATCCCTTGCTAGACTTTCACGTGAACTTTTCATGAGAACGGTAGATGCTCCAGGAGCTTTCTATAAAGCTTTGCTGCTCTCACTAATATTCTTTGGTTTAGCATACAACATAATAAACATGGGCGTTACCTTAATTCAAGATAACATCTATCTATGGGTTCTTGGAGTCACTGCACTATTTACGTTTATAGTAATACTTATTGATATCACACGTTTAGAAAAAACCAGAAAGCTACTTATCAGAGACTAGAGTTAGCTATGGATTTCCTCCATTTTTCAATAATTTTTCTTCCAATCTCATCGAGATATTCCTTAGAGAAATCTCGCTCACGCTCAACGCGCTTAGTCCAGTATTCGTATGGGATGATAGCACTATGCTTGTCTGGATCCTCTATGATAAGAGTTAGTCTGCCAGAAGGCTTCTCTAATTCCTCACTAAGTATCCTTAATATTTTCTTAGCTTTTGCCTTATCCTCGGCGTTTTTCATCATAATTTTAACCGATTCTCTTAGTTCTCGAAGAATACCTTCAATTGTCGTGATGTCTTGGGCATCAAAAGTTATTATTCTTACTTCGGCACCAATTTCGGGTACGACTATTTTTGAGCCTGAGCTGGCACAGACTAGGTCATTTATTGTTAGCGATGTTATCTTAACTCTGTGGAAATCTTCATATTTACCTTTTTCGAAGACCATCCAAAAATCTGTTACCTTAAATCCACACGTGACACAAATAATTGTGGATAGTACCATAGCCCCAACATATGGGATGTCCACAGGTTTATAAAGCATCCTAAGCGAGGGAAAACCACAAATTGGGCATCTTATATCTAAATCCATTTGTTTAATTCCTATTTCATGAAAGACATTATTATTCACTATTATCACCAGATAGGGTTCATCGAATGTTGGGAAAGGAGATTCTTAAGAGGCTAAGTGAAATTTTAGGGAAACCTATAGGAGAAGTAGAGAATCTCATTAGAGATATAAAAGAAAGATTTGGCGTGAGTGACGATATAGCCATACTGGAGGTAATCTCTAGATATAATATCGCCGATGAGGCCATAGAGATCGTTAAATTGATAAAACTACGCCAAACACTTATTCAGATAAAACGTATTAAGAGCGGTATGCGCAATATTTCTGTAGTTGGCGTTGTTGAAACAATAAGATTTTTTAATAGAGGTAAATACATAGCGCTTATTTTATTGACCGATAATACTGGAACCGCTCAGGTATATGTATCAAAAAATATTCCAGACAGACAGACATTATCCAAAATAAACGTGGGCTCGGTAGTATCCTTAGAAAATGTTGTTTGCTTAGGCATACTATCTAATAGCCAACCAAAATTGATTTTGACGAAGTATAGTTCTATACATGTTATTGATAAGAAACTTGTAGAGGAATTTCTAAATACAAAGATCCCCAACGTTAGACTATACGATATACGGGATATAGCTTTTGGTCATCCTTCCGAAGATGCATATTTTCATATAAGCGCAGTATATATGGGTGAAAAGCAAAAGAGTGAGAGTTTGGCTTCTGGAAAAGTAATTTTATTAGGGAGCATAAATGATTTCTGTAGAACAAAAATACAGTGTATACTCCGAGAAAACGCTATTCATGAATTTAAAAAAATCGACGCGAAACCTGGCGATATAATCATAGCTCACTGCGTACTTATTCGTGAGTTCAAGAACGTGAGATACATCGTCGCTAGGAACCTCACAATTTTCCACAAGAAGGATCCAGAACTTACACCACCCAATGTTGTTGGGACAGGTGGTTGGTGGAAATATAATATTATCATACAAAAACCCCCTCGATTTGGCACATATGAAAAGAATGGTGAGATAAACAGATACGCCACTCTTACTGGGATTCTCCCAGATGGTACTAAAACTCGTTTATTAGTCTGGAATGAAGCCCTATTAGACCTAATTAGTGATCTTAAGCCTGGAACAGAATTAGCCGTATTTGGAGTTGTGGAAATAACTAACCAGATTAAAATACATGTGCACAGAAGACTAGGATTCATAGAAGTTATTGGTAAGAAACATATTCCCACAACAACCATCAGAACCAACCAATTAATTACCAGTTTTCAGGATTTGCGCCCAAACACAAATGTCGATATTTTATGCAAAATTGTTGCCCTAGAAACCATCAAAAGTGAGAAACTTTATGGAGTACTAAGACTCTACGATGGGAATAAAACAATAAGAATGCTTGTCTGGGACGCAGAAACCTTTAAACAAGCAGAAGAATGTTCGGACTCATTAGTGAAAATAACATCAATACGTGTTAGAAGAGATCGGACAAGGAAACAAGATTTAATTTTACTATCGACAAAATTCACAACCTTCAAACTTATAGCAAAATTTTTCGATTATGATACTATGGAGTCCTATAAACCTATACGGAAGATCAAGTCACTGGATTCCTTAAGTCTCGGTGAACTAGCGTATGTATCTGGGACAATAACAAAGGTTGAATGGATTGGGAAAATGTACTTTTGCAAAAAGTGTGGTAGTTTAATAGTCGATTTAGAAAAGAAAGTATGTGAATTAGGACACATCGGGTATGTCGATGAAAAAACTGTTATTTCAGCAACCATAGATGATGGTTTTTCCGAAAGAAGCGTAATAATACCCTTAGCTGAACTAAGGAAATTAGGGATTATACGGGAAGGAGATATCCAAGCGGTAACACAGCGACTTATCGGCAAGGAAATGTGTCTATTTGGCAAACTCAAAATAGAGCTCTCTATGAGTACACCAACAAAATTTTTCTTGGGAGACAAAATCTATAATATTGTGGGGGTTGAAGCCTTTTATGAGCGTTTTTTTAGAAATAATAAACATACCAGATAAACAATATTAAGCATTAAGCCGAACCTTATTATGTATGTAATTATGCTAGATAGATACTCCAACTTACCAAAACAATGTTAGGTGACAAAATTGGAATTGCGTGACCCTCACTTTGCCGGCTTGTTTTATCCAGCTAGCAAAGTCGAACTCATAAAAAGTTTAGAATGGTGCTTTAAGCATGAATTAGGACCAAAAATGCTTCCTAAAAACATTACTCCATCGGGCATACATAACATCATAAGTGCTATTGTTCCCCATGCGGGTTATATTTACAGTGGTCCATGCGCAGCCCACACATATTTGGCAATAAGGGAAGATAGAATCCCAGAGACAGTTATAATTCTTGGACCTAATCATACAGGCTACGGTGCTCCGGTTTCTGTATATCCAAGGGGGAAATGGAGAACACCACTAGGTGATATCGAAGTCGATGAAGAAATCGCCAAAAATTTAATCTCTATGGAACCATTCAAAGCGGATACGCTTGCTCATCTCGAAGAACATTCGATTGAAGTACAACTTCCCTTCATGCAATATACATTCGAAAAGGAGTTTAGAATTGTCCCTATAGCTCTGATGGACCAAAGACTTGAGGTTATGAGAAATGTCGCAGGAGCAATATACGACATAATCGAAGAATCGGACAAGGATATTATAGTATTAGCCACCAGTGATATGTCACATTATGTACCAAATGATATGGCTTATGAAAGGGACCTACAAGCCCTCGAATATGTTGAAAAAATGGATGTTGAGAATTTCTATAGAATTGTAGAACGAGAAAACATAACAGCATGCGGTATAGGCCCCATCGCTGTGGCGATGTTGGTTGCTAGGTTCTCAGGAAGCAAGGGCTTGCTACTTAAATATTATACCAGTGGAGACATTACTGGGGATAAAAGTGCTGTCGTTGGCTATGCTTCGTTAATATTTGGAGAAATACCATTCCGAATTGAGAGATCTAGAGCAAAAAAGGAAAAAATACATGAGGTTCCACTAGCAGTAAAATAGTTCAGTTATATTAAAAACTTCAGCTAGGGAATATTGATGAGGTGCATGGCGATATGAGCTTCGGTTTAGAGATCGAAATTAAAAATATCAAGCTAAAAAACACAACACGAGTCGAACAGAAAGGAGATATAGCAAGAATACCATTTCCACCGTTCCCCTTTGGCGAAATACGAGTAATATCTCCAAACAATTTGAGAGGCCGTCTCCTCACGCGGTTCTCCAATATTGAGGGAGTAACACCCACTTTAGACACCATTCTTAGGGCTCTTCAAGCAATCGCCGATTTTTCAGTACCTGTGATAAAAGTAGGCTCATTCTACGAACTGAAAGTTAATACAGAAAAAGGCTTGGTCGTCGCAACAGGGTTAGCTGACATGAGAACAAAAACTTTTAAACTTAGCGACATCAAAAAGTTAGACCTAGGTAAAATCTGGCGCCGAATATACGGTTTCTAACTTGCTTCCACGTAATAGTATTCGCCCTTAGCCTTTTGTTCGACATCTAATCTAGAACCTATCTTATTTATTCGAGGTCTATATGTCTCTGGATCCCTTCTAAATGTTATACCCAAATACCTCAAAAAGCGATTCATACCTTCCCGAAGACTCAGAGGCCTCGATGCATGCCCTCTGACCCCTGGTTCTCCCTCAAAAATTATTAGTCGATCGCTAAAATAATCTAGCAATAATACATCGTGTTCCACAACAATAACACTACATTGTTTTCTTTGGGCAAGTTCTCTGATAGCTTTAGCTACAAAAAACCGATCTTCCGCTGAGATATACGCTCCGGGTTCGTCTAACACATAGATATCAGCATCCCTAGCTAATGTAGTTGCTATAGCAACTTTCTGTAGTTCTCCCCCTGACAGCTCATCTAATCGCCGATCCAACAAATATTCCAGATTGAAAGGTGCAACAATGAAGTTTCTAAACCAACTATCACTCATGGCCCTAGGATTAGCCGAACGTATTTTTTCTATGACTGTCATCCAGGAATCCTCACCTATAAACTCCTGCAGATACTGAGGTTTATATGACATAACTACTCCGCTAGGCGGCAAATAATTTTCTTCATCTGGCTTGAGGACACCTACTATTAACTTCAAAAAGGTTGTTTTCCCAATAGCATTCGGGCCCGCAATACCAACAACTTCGCCTCTGCGTATCTGGCCTCCATCAACTAAAAGCTCAAAACTTCCTAGTTTTTTCTTCATGGACGGATATTTCAGCACTACTTCTAGCTCCGCTTCTATTTTTTCGGGAACAAACGTACGGAATTTTATTGGGACGTTTCTAAAAAGAAAATTCTCCGCTGGATCGTATCCATTCAAGAAGATATTAATACCCTCCCGAGCACTCTTTGGTCTAGAAACTATACCGAATGCACCTGGGACACCGTAGTATAAGCAGACCTTATCGCTCATATAATCCAACATTGCTAAATCATGTTCAGCGACAACTACAGTTTTTCCGTGCTTCCGGGTCAGTTCATAGATAACATTTGCAACTCGGAGTCTTTCCCGTATGTCAAGATAGGAGGAGGGCTCATCAAGCAAGTAGATATTAGCATCTCTCTCAAGCGCTATTGCGATTGCTAATTTCTGCAGCTCCCCACCCGAGAGCTGGGTCGTTCTCCTATCGAGAATTCGCTCGAGAAATAAATCTTTAACAACATCATCCATTATTCCCCGCTCGTCATACTTCATTAGGATACTACGAACAGTATCCTTAATTACATGAGGAATTTTGTCAACTTGTTGTGGTTTGTAGACAACTCTTAATTTTCCATCTGCTAGAGCCTTAAAATAATTTTGCAACACCGTACCTCGAAATCTCCTGATGATATCATCCCATTCAAATGTTTTGTTATACTCTCCAAAATTAGGTCTTAGGAGCCCCGCAAGAATCTTTAGAGAAGTAGATTTCCCCGTACCATTTTGGCCCACAAGACCTACAACCTCCCCAGGATTTACGAGAGGAAGCCTATATAATTCAAATTGGTTCGGACCATACCTAAAAACAAGTTCCTCTTCGATAGGAGCGGGGATACGAGCTATTTTTACTGCATTAAAGTTACATGCCTTGACGCATATCCCGCAGCCAATACAGAGTTCCTCATCTATTACCGGAAACCCCTCATCGTCTATACTAAAGACCTTTTTCCCAGACCGTTGAGGTGGACATACGTTCATACAGTTATAGGGGCACTTCTTAGGATTACATCTGTCTCTATCAATTATAACTACTCTCCGCTCCTTCCTCATGACTCATACACCGATACCATATTCCTTGTTTTCCTCGCCAGCTAATATATTGAGCTATTGCGAGATTAAAATAAGATTGAGGGTGAATCCACATTGCGCACAATAATATTATTAGGGCCTGCAGGATCCGGAAAATCTGTTTTAGCGGGAGCTCTTACTTACTTACTGCGCGACATGGGGTTTGACGCGTTAATTTTAAATCTAGACCCAGCAGCAGTGGTATATCCATATGATGAACCTGATATCGATATCAGGCGCTACGTAAGAACTGAACGCGTTATGAGACGATTCGGCTTAGGACCAAATGGTGGGCTTATAGCTTCTATAGATATTGCTGTTAAGTTCAGCCGCCGGATAAAGCGAGAGGTTGTGGAAAGCGGACCAGAAATACTTGTAGTCGATACACCAGGTCAACTGGAACTATTTGTGTTTAGACATGCGGGGATGATGCTCCTCCAAGAAGCGATACTAGACATCCCAGATAATAAAGCATTAGCATTATTTCTGTTCGATCCTTTTCTTTGCTCTGATGCGAGTTCGATGCTCTCACTACTGTTGCTCGCCGCTAGCGTTTCACTAAGAATATATATACCCATGCTAGGCGCTCTAACAAAAATTGATATGTTACCACCATCAGAAATGAAGAAAATATGGAACCTACTAAATAACCCCCGACAAATATTACTGCGGATCCAGGACAGAAACCTTCCTTTCGCCATAAGAAAAATAGACCCGCGGGCGATAAAACTTGATGTATGGCCTGTCTCGGGAATCTCAGGAGATGGTTTAAAAGAACTTTTAACAAAAATAGAAGATCTTCTCGGCGAGGATTGATTAGGACACTATAAGTTCCTCTTCTATGGCCTCCCGGACAGTTTCGTATAGCTCATTTATATAGTCCAAGCCAGTCGTCTCTAACCATGCTTTATATTCCCGTGCTTTTTCCGTAGCGAACTCATATAGCTTCTTCGAAATAACGCCTTGTCCAACATATCTATCAAGTTTCTTCCGGTCTATAATCATAATATCACCCTCATATGTTCTAACAACATCTATTTCAAGGTCCACATATCGTATTGAGTGTGGATATATCTCTATTGGCGAATTAACATTAATATAGACCCCCTTGAGATTCAGGTTCATGTCATAATACACAGTCAGAAGTTTTGTGTCTCCTTCCCTAGCAACGGTTATTCCGAAATCTCCGGACTCTTTAGGAGCATTTATCCCATCGTAATATCCACCCGCGGAAAATCTTCTAAACATCACATATTCGGGATGACCATCCGCTTCTTTCACATCAATGACTTTCGCTGGACCTAGAACTATCCTTTTCATCGAAGGCTTTATATGATGTATTGATACAACATCTCCTTTCTTAGGCAACAGGTTCTTCTTAATGAAGTCAATTGTTACTCGCGAAAGCTCATCAATACCTACATTCGAATAGCGATATCCCACTTCTTCTAGAAAGTCGACAAGAAGGCTCGGTGCCCTTCCCAAAGTTTTTATCCAGTGATGACCCTTCAATGTTGGGACTACTTCGGAACGGATATCATCCAGTCGCCTCTTAGCATTGCTGGGAAAGAATATAGTTAATAGGTTTATTCCCTCACGTATCTGAGTAAAAGCAGGTACCTTCTCTAGGTTTCTAAGAAGCTCTTCAGCATGAGTTTGAAGCTTTTTGAGTTCGTCACTTATAGCGTCTAAAGAAGCATACATAGCCGATGTTCTAAAAATAGCGCCCCAACCCGGAGGTCTCAGAATATTACCTATGTCTAGGAGCTCTATTTTACGTGTCCCTTTGATTTTCCTTGAAACTTTAACCATCTCCTTTTTAACTAAAACCACATATTCACCAGGTATTGAGATAAATTCCGTGAGAACAACCCTGCCGTTCTTTTGGTCATAGTCTTTCACCTCAACAACCACTAGGTCGCCTTCCCTGTATTGTTGCTGCGCCTCCTCATTTGGTAGGAACCCCTCTTGATTCAATGAAAATCGTACTAGGTACCCATCTTTAAGCTTTTTGGTCACAACGCCTCTCCAGATGCTATTTCTTGTGTACGGCTCCTGGTAGATAATGACATCATCAAAATTCTCCAATAAGACCTTCTTAAACGTGGAAGTAAATCGCTCTAAGCTCTCAACAATCGCTCTTGAGCCCTTAGCTTTTATGTCTATATGGGGGCTTAAGTACTGTGGATTTTCAAAACTAAACCTCTCACACACCTTAGGACTCGGTTGTGTTATTTCAAATCCCTGGGATAAGAAAAATCTCGTCAGAGCCGTAGAGTAAACCCCCCGTACCCTCACCCGGATCCTATCGGCACTAACAGGGATACCAAATAGCCATTTACCCATCCTCAGTCACCTAGAAAAATAGGTAATGCTCCTAGGAGGATAACAGTTCCGATTCTATGTTGATACCTCGAGACTCGACATCTTGATATACTTATCTATTTCCTTAGGAGTAAGCTTCTTAAAGCCGGCCTTACGCGTAATAACTGCGAGATCTATACCATCCCCACTAAAAACATCCCTAAGTATAGCCGATCTCAGAGCTGTCAACGTAAGTCTTATTGCCTCATCCCGAGTCAAATCTTCTTTAAAACCATCCTCCAGAACACCCAGCGCCATAGGCGAACCACTACCCGTAGCAATAAATTTCTCCTCCTGCATACTACCCGCATGATCAAGAAAGACTATATGCGGCCCAGATATATCCACCCCCCCAACAATAAAATGTGTGATGAAGGGTATCAATCTCTTAAAGTAGGAATGCATGACATTTGAGAGAAGACTCACCAGTTCTATAACTGTAGGCTCCCTTTCAACGTTTAGCCGAAAAACTTGAGCCCGAGTACGGAGCCACCGAACAAGAACTTGAGCATCTGCCACAGCACCAGAAATAGTCATAGCTATGTAGTCTGTGATTTTATGAATTTTGACAGCTCTTTTAGACGCTATTATCGATCCCGCAGATGCACGTTTATCAGCAGCGATAACAACACCACCTTTGAACACCAAGCCAACCGTTGTAGTACCATGGAAGACTCTATTGTCCTTTAGAAATTCCCTACCAAACATCATCCACACCCCTAGTCTTACTCCTCCCCTTCAGATTCCTCCTTTTCTTCAGTAGCCGAAATCTTACTCTTCCACTCCTCAAACAAACTTTTAGACTCCCCATATAGATCCTTTATTTCAGCAGTATCCGCAGTAGTAATACTTGCTGGTTCCTCTCCCCTCACATATCCAATCTCAATCTCAGTTGGCGTAGGAACATACCCAAGAGCTATCGATATCGCAGTAATAGCATATTTGACAGCATCCTCAAAGGATATCTGATCAGGAGAATTCAACTTAAATATCTCCTCCAGAAACTTCTCCCCCAATTTAGCGTTAAGCCCAATAACACCCGCTCTCCAAGCCACCGTAGATCCACCAGGGTCACTAAAGAATAGCCGTGGACCAGATAAATCTTTCCCACCAAGTATTACCGACACCCCCAATGGACGAAGCCCCGCATATAACGTTGCCTGATGCATTATTGAGCTAATATATCTGGCGACCACATAGATATCAGGCTTCTCGCTCCCATAGACAAATCTTAGCGACGCTGCGTAGTCCCTAGCGTTCTCAATCAAAAACATCCCATCACTACTATACCCCGCAAACGTAGCAATAATATTCTCATCAATCTGAAAAACCTTCCTATTAGGCATAAGCAATACTGACATCTTCCTTTTCCCAGCCAAAACAACCCCATCCTTAAAAATTATACCACAACTAGGAGTACCTTGAGCAACAGCCCTCCTCGCATACAATATTTGGAGTATCCTACCACGCGGATCATACATCACCGGCGTTCTATCGTATGCGCCTGGTGCTCTTTCGGGCGGAAGGAACATCTTGTTCACCTATTACTATCATGTGTGTTATATTTATATGTTGGTTGGTTTGCTGATTACTAATGTCTGTTTTTTTATAATTAGCTGTTTTAAATTGGAGGTAAATCTGTTCGGTGTGGTAGGGTTTTTAGGTGTGTTGGTTTTTCTGTGGTGTGTTAGGGGTTTTCTTCGTGTTTCCTATTCTCAAACTTAACTCCGATAGCCCTGTTGCTCTCGATGAGGAGTAAGGCTTTGCCCTCTAATATCTCCTTGCTTACAACATATATCGTGTGGCCCTTAGCGTCCACAGCAATACTGTATCTAAGCTCGTATGTCTTACCCTGCCATTAAGAATCCTGCTTCCCTTCTTGAGGACAATCAGGTATGCCTCTTCACAATCCACAGCGCAGCTACCCTCGGTGCTTAGAGCTTCGTTCACTCCTCAACTCTGATTCTGATTTTGGGGGGGTCACTGCTGTTTGCATCGGCATCTCAGTAGTTTCGCTTATACTGTGGGCACCAAACATTCTCTTAAACAACTTTCATTTTTAGATCCCTAGTAGTAGACGCGAATACTCACTATGATTCGTTCACCGGTGCATTCATTGGGCGCTAATAATGAGCAACTACTTCAGGGAATCTTGAATAATTTATCACAGATTTTCTCTAGGGGGCTTCTTAGGATAATTCTTGATAAGCCATTCTTGACAATCCACTTCATCTTTAGATGTTCTACAGGGGATATCCCTGAGTTCTATTGGAGCTACGTCATCAAGGAGTCATATGCGGAAATATCGGACGAATTAAAGAAACTAATCTTGTTGGTGAAAGAGAGAGGAGATATACAGGAATCGATGTTGGAGTTCATCGCTAGACACATCGCAAGTAAGATTATAAGGGCTAAGATTGACGTTCCATTCACACTACCTACTAAGGGGATTATTGTTGATGTTGGCTCCGGCTACTTGACGGGGCCATCAAGGTTCCTAGTAAAGTATGCTATGGTGAATAAGGGGGTCACATTGTATTTAGTGGATAATCGTGTACTCATAGCGGATGTTATAAGACGCATACTTCGACTTATTGGGTCGCCGAGAAATATAATCCTTAAGTGCGTTGATATTCGTTCATTATTAGTGAGCAATGCTGACCTTATTACGTTATTATTCACGCTTCATGAGGCAACAGATGAGCTTCGCAAGGCAGAGTTTTTGAGATATATTGGGAGAGCAAAAATTAATAGGTGTATCCTCTATGATAACCTGGTGGTGTTGAGAGGGATCCTCAGAAGTGTTCATAGAATTATCGGCGAGAGTGGAAGACTTATAGTCCTCGATAAGGAAATGGATGAGTTCGGTCTAAAATTCGTGGGGGAGCTCGTGATAAATGAAGGCTTTCGTGTGATCAGGAGCGAGTACATCAATAATAAGTTCCTAGTGGAGGCCAAAAAACTATTAGATAGAAAAATTCAGTCTGTCATTTAACAGGGCACTAAGATAGTAAGCAGATCAGCATCGCATAATTCGCTGATAGAATATGCCTCCTGATGGGATATGACTAGTATTCGAGATGACAAGAATCCGTATTAATCCTGCAGATTAGGATTCTCCTACATAAGGTGATTAGTCTCATAATATCATTAACGGCATGAGTTTGGGCTTCTTTGTTTTTTCATCGATCACTACATGTAATTCATCCATCGAGATGAGCCCCAAGATAGCATCCGCACTATGGGCACTAAGAACCTCCTTGAGTTTCTTCTCAACTTCGTCTTCTAGAGGGATTAATACTCCATGAATTGAAACAACATGCTTGTCATCAACAGCCAGAGCAATTCCCAGATGTGATAGCATAAATCTTGCTGGTCTATCACATATGCCTTGGGCACGAACTTCCCTTATATTTAGGGGATTTATGTCCTCTAGAAGTCCTCTAGGTACTATTGTTCTGAGGGTTCCCGTATCGACTAGAAACCTCATTTTCCTGTGCTTAACTTCAAACCATGTTTTTTCTCTCCTAAGATAAGCCAATGCATCATAGTAATCTATTACCCAACCATCCCACAATATTGGTCTCATGAAAAACACACCCCACTATACTGTAAACTTACTTCAATGGATAAATGACAAATTCATAAAAACAATTGCTCATAAGTTTTCTACTATGAGCATCGTGGTCGCCCGAGTCCTAGATTTTGGATAAATTGAATACTTCCGATATTTTCGATATTATGGACTCGGGCTCCCCCTCAGCACCTCATCTATGCGGATCAGTACCTCATTGGGAGCAGTCGTGCCCGCCACTGAGGGCACCCATCTTAGGAGGGGTCTCCTCCGCCGTCATCCAGACTCCGGTCCCATCATTGAGGCTGGGGCAGATTTATATCTGTGACCCGTCTATGAAAATTGGTACTGCTTATCATCTTTATAAAGCATTAACACGTGGCATCTCGGTGCCGAAATACTCACAATATTGTTACATGATCTTTTAATAATGATTATTCCCTCTTTATAGCTACTGTCGTATTATTTTTGGTGGCTTTCTCTAGGGCTTTGCTAAATTGTGACTTGACGAGCTCAAGCATATTTTTTGGGTCATTTAATTGCTCCAAATATACTATTGGATGAATATTAATGTACCTTAGAAAATCGGAGTCGCACGTCAAGAGAACAGCTTGTTTCTCTTTTGCAAGCTTTAGGAGTTCTTTATTTTTTATGCCTCTAAGCGATGGATCTTCTGCTATAAACAATACGTGATGCCCGATTCCTCGGAGATATCTGACTATGACTTTAGGTACATTTTCGTCAGCGATAATATACATGCTAGGAGACCTTTACCTCCGCTAATAGTTTCTCCCCCTTTTTCAGTTTCTTATATATGGTCTCGATTATATGGAGTGAAACCGATGGATATTCTTCATGAACCTCCTTCGGGGTATAGCCATTCTTCAACATCCCAATTATCACGCTTACTGGAACTCTTGTCCCCCTAATCACAGGCTTTCCATGGCAAATTTCTGGGTCAGAAACAATGAATATCTCATCACTCATATGTACCTCCCATATCGATTCCATGGCCCACACTAAGAATATTTCTTTCCAATTTATATAAAGGTGAGAAATTGTTCTCAGGAGAAATATACACAGAGATTATCCGCGACGAAGCACTCTCTTGTTTATAGGACTTTCGGAATGATTTCTTATTAAATACCCGTTTAGTAATTGCTTTTCAGCGTCTTCTGCTTCCTCGGATTCTTTAATGAGTGCCCATCGAACTTCAAGCCTCTCCTTAGGGAAGTACTTATCAAAATTGTAGTAGTACGTTTTAGCTCCCGAATGTGGCTTAACATTACCATTTATGGTTCCCCAGAAATCTTTTATCCTCTCCCTTAATATGTCGCTCCTCCCTATGTATAGTATACCTTCCTTATCCATACCCGCAGCCCTATGGATCTCCATAGGCATCTAAATCAGCTGATTGAAGACAGATGATTAGCAGGTACGGACCCCAAACCGAGAACTGGAAGAGAAACCCGGAAAATCATAACCAGAATACGCTTCCATCTACACTGAGATATCTCTCCTCCTCATCGTAGATCCTCACGCAGCTCATTAGCTCTAAGTCCCAGTCGAAGAAAGCCAGGTACAGAGTCCTAAACTCACGCCTAGCACGCTCCGAAAGAGCATAGTAGCGAGAATCATCAAAAAACTCCCCCGGAAGACCTTTCTTAAAAATACCAGCCTCCTCAAACTCCCAGGTAGTCCGAGAGAAAGGAACAAAACCCGTCGTAGAACTGTTTTCGTTAGCCGATTTTGGTGGCTTCTAATATGCGTCGATCAGCACTAGGGAGATCAGATAGTAGATAGCTTCGAGGAAAAAGAGAAACAAAAACAACTAAAAGCCAACAGACCACTACTCAGAACAAGGGAAGAATAGGAAGGATAATAAGGCAATAATGGGGTTGCCAGAGGAAGAGAGAGGAAACCGTGGAGGAAGAGCCACCGGCCTAGACCTAAAAACAAAAAAGAGAATATCTCGAATACACAGAACGTAGCGCGACACAGAACACATGTGTTTTTCTCGACGTACAGAACATACTACGAGGCAAGAAATATTCAGCGGCTCCCACGAAAAACTGCACAAAAACATGTTGTTTCTGTTTGATGTTGCTTGTGTCGTTTTTGTTCTGTCTTAGAAAAACTGCGCAAGAACCGCATATATGTTTTTAGTGTTTTGTTTGTGGGGGTGAGAATGTGTTCATCTTTCAGCTGTTTTTGTTTCTCTTTTTCCTCGAAGCTATCTAC
>Ga0190367_1000050_pt1 | contig 89213 bp, 95 predicted proteins | sample 4872181011_MG_FD_171838 | JGI IMG/M metagenome (GOLD analysis project Ga0190367, IMG submission 171838) | Hydrothermal vent microbial mat bacterial communities from Southern Trench, Guaymas Basin, Mexico - 4872-18-10-11_MG | ecosystem: Environmental > Aquatic > Marine > Hydrothermal vents >...
GCTTATAGACGCGAACTTTCCTCCCGGAGCTAGCTACGAGGGGCATAATAATGTGGATGAGGCTCTAGAAATAGGTAGGGAAATAGGCGTAAACCTCACTGTGCTGACACATATTTCTCACGAGAACCTTCCATTCAGTGAGCTAAGACGCTACGTCGCTGAGAAAACTAGTAGAGCTACAGTAGCCTACGACGGCATGACAATAACCCTCCCCTAACTACATAAAGCATTGTGAAAAATATTTAAGCTTAAATATGTTTAAATAGCGTTATAAATTACCACATAAAATTATTTCACATAGCTAGAATAAAGAACTTTATCTAAATGTTTAGATTACTCTAAAACTAAGACTTCATACTCGTTTACGTTGACTTTTACTCTGTAGACTCCATTCTCACACTCTAAAGCAAATTTTCTTCCTGTGAGAGGAGAATATGCTTTCCTGTACTCTCCTTCTCTTACAACTACGGAGAGATCAGTTAGCGGCACTACTGACGATGGTGGATGTACGCTTTCTGCAGTACTAGCCCATCCTCTAGTTTTCGCAGTATTTCCTCTCACTATTATTCTGCGGTCATAAGTCAAGTTCAGCAGATGCACTATTAACTGGCCACTTCTCTTGTATGCTTCCACCTGTAAGAGACCTGGCCCCTCGACTTCCACCGGCGGCTCTCCGCCCGACCAAAGTACTGAATAGACCATAAGTGTCTCGAGATCAGGCATCCCTATTCTCCAGTAAATTCTCCCCAGCTGTCCTGAAAAGTAAACTGTACGTGCTTCTTCTCTAACCACTATGGCTGGTGCATTGAGCACTGCTCCAGGTTGAGGAGGAGACCTACCGTTCTCATATTCGTATCCGAAGCTAGTTCTCGGCGCTACGACCCTAGCTAAAGCTTTCGCTTCGTTAAGTAGCGAGACTCTAGCATGGTTAGCAATACCTGCAGGAACTCTAGAGTCTATGAATTCTCTATCAAAGTCTCCCCAGAGTATCAGTGAGCCTTCTTTAAGGTCGCCGAACACTTCGTGAGACTCAGTTACTTTGACGTAAGACCAAGGAGCCTCTATAACTCCCTCATAACTTACTCCGAGAACTTCGGAGAGACCAAATTCCTCCATAAAGTTCCCTTGCTCATCCATTATGGACGTAAGGTATGACGCAATAACCCCTCCTTTCTCTGAGAAATCTGCGACTGCTTTAACAGCTCTCCTGCTTAGAGAGTACGCGTTGGCAAGCACTATTACCTTAAATCCTTCGAGCTTTGCTTCATCTAAGTCTGTGTCACATATATATGTTACAGGGAGCCTCCGCCATGTGAGCGCGTAGTAAAAGCCTCTGAACGAGTCTGTAACGTGATCTGGTCTATCTTTGCCTCCCCAGTCTCTACTCCTATTGGAAAACAGTATCGCGGCGTAGCGCAGTGGCTCGGCGTCTTCCATATACTCTTCTAGTTTCTCTAATTCTCTGTATACTTGAGCAACACCTCTGTTTACTCTTGGTTCATTAGCGAATGCTGTGCTGAACACTAGGTAAAGAGGATATCCTCCTGCTACGAAAGCTTCTCGAAGCCCCTGTCTTATAGCTACGGGCGTGGTAACGGTACTCGTTAGGCACGCGTGGAACGAGTTACGTGAAGCCCAGATAGGCTTCCCTCCGCTTACAGCTAGAGACAGTTTAACCATTTCTGCTATAAATCCGGGTGGCTGGTAGTCTGCCTCAGAGCACTCTGCGAAGACTACATCTATGTAGTTGCGGGCGAGCTCTACGATTCTACTGGCTCTTCCCTTCCAACCGAGAGGATGGCTATTGTATACTAGTATGGCTTCGCTACGCTTAGCTTGGGCGACTTCACGTATTTTCTTTATAGCATTGACGTTTACCATGTATCTCCACAAAAAGGACCTTCTATATGCCTCGGACTCCCAGTTAGCTGTTTTAGGTAGCTCTACGCCATTTTCACGTCTATACTTCTCTACACAGTAATCACAGAAACAGGCTCTCTCAGCATCTGGCATATACCTAAAAGAGTCTAAGAACACTCCGTCTACACCGTACTCTAATACCTCCTCCGCCTCTCTTGCCACCACGTCAAGAAATGGGCTGTTGAGGCACATTAGAGGCCATCTCATAGGACCCTCGACTTCCAGCGGATCAGTGTCCATCGTTATTACAGACCCATCTGCTCTCCGCTGAGCCCAATCGGGATGCTTCTTGTAGAGCTCAGGGTTTGTTGTATGTCCTATCATTGCAATAACGTGTATTCCATGTTTTTTCGCCTCTTCAACTAACTCTCTGAGAAAGTCTCTGCCTTTAAGTTTCGAGTGTTTCCTAGTAGTAGAACTATTGAAGTATGCTCTGCCCCAAGCATCTCTAGCGAACACTACGATAGTATTTGCGTGAATTCTTTTCGCTAAAGCTACTATGTCGCTACCCTTAATTTTACTGACTTCACTCGCCAAAGCATCTTCGAAGTTAAACTGAAGCACTCTACTATAAGGAAACTTAGCCAAAACTACCTCACCTCGTCAAGTAGAATCTTCTTTGTAGCAAACTCTTCTACTACTGCGTCAGGCCCCCCAGCTCTCACACGAGACCCCTCAGACTCTATGACAAAGTGTGTTAGACCAGTAGTCATATCCATCACTACATCGACAACTCTGCCCTCAAGCACTCCTTCTTCACTAGTCTCTACCCACCTACCTTCAAGCCGTGCCCACAATTTCACACCTTTTTCCATAAGCCTCATTGCTTCTAATATAGCTATCCTAAATATAGTGAACGAAACTGGTAAAGAAACTGCTTCATCGCGGTACGGCTTGCTTCTAATCCATCTGTTGAAGAAGTCGTGGAGAAGATAGTCTATGAGTACAGGTTCTTCTATCAATAGCCCGTAGCTTGGCTTAACACGAGCTCCTAGCCTACGCTGAGCTAGTACAGCTTGCTCCGAATCCCTTACAATCATCAGGTCTCCTGAAACAGCTATCTTTACTTTCTTCAAGGGTTTAAGGAGATCTAGATCTAGGGCTTCTCCAGGTACTTCATAGGCGATTACGTAAACACATACTCCTCTCTTCTGAGCGTCTATAAGATCCTCTATGATGTTTTTGAGAAAACGAGATCCCCCGCATACAGCCAGGTCTATCTGTGCTTGCTTAGTAGTGTCGTGGAAGCGTCTCATCAATCCTTTGTAGCTTCTAAGCATCCATACTACATACTCTTTTGGTGGAGGAGCTTTTCTCTCAATATTCTTTAAATATTTTAGGGCATTTTCCTTAAAGGATCTTACTTCTTCTTCAAAAATACTTGAAAGTACCTCAGGCTTTACTGCACGATAAAGAGTAGGCTTGCCTTCACTGACTTCAACCAATCCCTTTACCTTCAGGCGCTCTAGCGACTCGTATACCTGAGGTCTATGTTTTTCAAGCTCTTTAGCTACCTCTGTTAAAGTCATAGGCCCCCGCGCCAGCAGTATTACATATACTTCAGCATCATGGAGGGTTAGTCCCAGACATCGAAAGAGATTCTTAAGCTCCTTCTCAGCCGTCACCTGCACCATATAGGAAAAAGTTAGAAAGTTTTATTAATACGTTTTTCCCATATAACTCCGTAGAGAACATGCCTCTCGGGAAAAAAACCTTAATAATAGTGGCCGCTATCGTTATCATAGCGATAATAGCCGCCTACTACTACTTCTTCATTCTGACTAAGCCCGCTAAGATCCTCTGGGCCTCTACACAGCTCTGCCCAACTAAAGAGAGAGCATTTGTTGAAGGAGAGTTATTGCCCGCCTTTAAGGAAGAGAAAGGAATTGAGGTAGAGTTTGTCCCAATATCGTATGAAGACCTCGCTACAAGAATGGAGGCTGAAATGAAGGCAAAGAAGGTTACTATAAGCGTCGTAGCTGAGCTACACGGAGGACTCGACTTATTTGCTTCAAAACAGTATCTCGAGGACCTAACTAAATTTGGTGCACTCTCTGGAAGAACGTTTCCTGAAATACTTGAGAAGTACTCAAAGATACATGGCATAAAAGCTTACATACCGTGGCTAACAGCAACCTACGTAATGGTAGTTAATAAGAAAGCCTTTCAATATCTGCCTGAGGGATTAACAGAGCAAGATGTAATCGAAGGTACTGACAAATGGACCTATGATGCTCTACTAGAGTGGGCTAAGAAACTACAGGAAGAAACAGGCTCCCCGAAACTAGGGTTCCCTGTAGCACCCAAAGGACTATTCCATAGATTCCTTCACGGATACCTTTATCCATCTTACACGGGTGCTCAGGTAAAGAATTTCGCTAGTGACGACGCTGTTAGGATGTGGAATTACCTTAAAGAGCTATGGCAGTATGTAAATCCATCTAGCACTACATGGGACGCCATGGCTGAGCCTCTACTAAAAGAAGAAGTGTGGATTGCATGGGACCACACTGCCAGAATCAAAGACGCTATTGTCCAGAAACCAGATCAATTCGTAGTAGTTCCTGTACCACGAGGACCTAAAGGCAGAGGATTTATCTTAGTAGTCGTAGGCTTGGCTATACCAAAGAACGCTCCTAATAAGGAAGCTGCATGGAAGCTAATAGAATATCTCACTAGACCAGAAGTTCAGGTAAAAATACTAGAGAAGGTAGGCTTCTTCCCGAGCACTAATGAAGCAGTAGGTAAGATACCTAGTGGCTCACTAAAAATCATGGCTACTGGAGTAAACAAGCAGGTGAGTAGCAAAGATGCTATACTAGCCATGATACCCAGCCTAGGTCCTAAGGGCGGCGAGTTCTGCAAAGCCTATAGAGAAGCTTTCGAGCGAATAGTCATTAAAGGCGAAGATATACGGACAGTAATTAATGAAATAGGACCTAAGCTGCTAAAGCTCTTCGAAGAAACAGGTGCACCTCTGCCGCCTCCAGATAGCGGTTAACATAGTTATTTTTTACTTATTAGCTAATACTTATATTATTAAGAGATAATTTACTGGGGGGTAAATGTGTCCCATAGAACTCCCGTCCTCTTTAAAAGAATTACACCTTACCTTCTGCTCTTACCAACTTTATGTTACATGGCTGTTTTCATAGGTTATCCTCTTGTTGAAGCTATAATTCTAGCCTTTCAAGACCCTACTAGCGGAATGTTTTCACTGGTAAATTTTGAGACCCTTGCCCGAGACTTCCATTTCTGGGAGGCACTAAAATACACGTTTACTCTAGCTGCGATAATAATACCTCTACAAGTATTACTAGCTCTTACAGTAACTTTAATCCTCGGCACTAGATTTAAGGGCTCTAATCTGGTACTCTATATCTTCATAATACCTCTGACGATAAGCGATGTAGCAGCAGCTTTAATATGGTACAATATTTTGTCTGGAAGCGGCTATCTGAACAAAGTCTTGCTCAGTTTAGGTCTAATAGATAAGCCTCTGCACTTCTTTGGATACGCATACCGTGACATGGAAGTACTAGCAATAGTAATTACAGAGATCTGGCGCGCCACCGCAATAGTCTTTGTTGTGCTTTTCGCCGGATTCCAGATGATTGGACGTGATTACATAGAAGCAGCAGAAGTATTTGGAGCTTCGTGGCTACAGAAGCTACGCTATATAATTCTGCCCCTGCTTAAACCTAGCCTGCAGACAGCGCTTATCATTAGAACTCTTTTCGCTCTCCAGATATTTGGTGTAGTATGGATTCTCGCTGGCAGAGACATACCAATTCTAGCCGGTGAGGCTTACTACTGGCAAAATGAGGTCAGAGTACCTAATGTTGCTGCTGCGTACTCCCTACTTATAGCCGCCTTCTCCGTTTTAATAGGCTGGCTTTACATAAAGTTGCTTAAGCCCGAGTATTTAGTTAGAGAGTGAGACCATGGTGTTAACTCCTGAGCAGAAATTTGCTCTAAAAAGACTGGCCTTATACGCAGCGGCATTAGTTATTGCCGTGTGGATACTTACGCCAATAGTCTTAATCACTATCTCAGCTTTCGCAGACCCGAGAGACTACTACAATATACATAAAATATTACCAACAGTATTCACTACTAAAAACGTTGAAGATCTGCTGATAGTGCTGAAAGGATGGAAGTGTGTTTTAAACAGCGTGATAGTAGCCTTCTTAACTATCGCTATTAGCTTTGCACTAGGGCTTCCAGCAGGCTATGCTTTAGCCAGATACGTGTTTCCAGGAAAAGATAGTATAAAGCTTCTGATAATAGCTTTGAGAATGTTTCCTGTAATGACTATGGCTGTTCCTCTGGCAGTACTTTACATAGAGCTCGGGCTTTCAGATACCCTACTCGGAGTAGCTCTAGCACATACATCAATGGCTTTACCTTTCGTTGTACTCATAACCTCCAGTATATTTGTGAGCGTACCTGTAGAATATGAAGAGGCAGGCATGGTTTTCGGACTCTCTCGCGCAGAAGTCTTTTTCAAAATAACTTTGCCCTTAGCTCTTCCAGGTCTAGCTGCTGCAGCAATATTCACGTTTATTATGTCGTGGAACGAAGTGTTTATTGCTTCAGTGCTGACACTAGTAAATAGGACTCTTCCAGCAGACATACTTATATCAGCTATGGCTGCACCTGATCCCTATAAGTTTGCCGGAGGCTTTATTATGGTCTTACCCGCTATGATATTTGTATTTATTGCTAGAAAATACTTAGTAACTATGTGGGGTATAACTTTAAGGTAGGTGCTTTGAGGTGATGTGAATGGTTAAAGTCAGGCTTGAAAACCTGACTAAAAGATTCGGGAAAGTGGTAGCTATAAGTAAGGTGAATCTAACTATAAGAGATGGAGAATTTATTGTCCTTTTAGGTCCAAGCGGCTGCGGTAAGACCACTACATTAAGGTGTATAGCTGGTCTCGAAATACCAGATGAGGGCAAAGTTTTCTTCGGAGACCAAGATGTAACACTGCTACCTCCTAAAGATAGAAATGTGTCAATGGTGTTTCAGAGCTACGCTGTGTGGCCTCACATGAGCGTATTTAACAATATAGCGTTTCCCTTGAAAATCAAAAATGTTCCTGAAAGTGAAGTTAAGAAGAGGGTGGAGTGGGCAGCTGAGCTGCTGAAAATAAAGGAGCTTCTTAATAGGTATCCTCACCAGCTATCAGGAGGACAGAGGCAGAGAGTAGCTGTCGCTAGGGCTATTGTTATAGAGCCTGCTGTACTTCTCATGGACGAGCCTCTCAGTAACCTAGATGCCCTCTTGAGAGTAATGATGAGAAGCGAGCTAAAGAAACTACAAAGGAAAATCAAAGTTACTACTATCTATGTCACACATGATCAAGTGGAGGCTATGACTATGGCTGACCGCATAGCTGTAATGAATCAGGGTAAGATAATGCAGGTAGGTACATCCGACGAAATATATAACAAGCCCTCTAATCTCTTCGTAGCAGGATTTATTGGGAGTCCTCGAATGAACTTCTTTGACGCAACTATAGCTGAGAAAGAAGACAAAATACTTATTGAAGCACAAGACTTCACTATAGCTCTTGAAGAAAAGTATAGAAGTATTCTTGCAGAATACTTAAACAAAACAGTAACTGTCGGAATTAGACCAGAACACATGTACATAGAAAAACACATGATCCCCACTGACATAAAGCCCTGGAAAATAAAAGGAAAAATAGACTTTGTCGAACCACTAGGCTCAGACACTATTCTCCATGTGAACACAGGAAGCATGCTAATACTAGTAAAAGTACCAGGATCATATAGAGCAAAAATAGGTGAAGAAGTAGAAGTGGTACTAGACCTCAACCAACTACACATATTCGATAAAAAATCGGAGAAAGCGCTCTTCTAAATCTTTTTAAACTTATCTAAATTCCATACTATCTCAAGCTGACCACTCTCCAAAACCTTTAAAACAATAATTTCTTTCTCCACAAGCTCCTCGACAAGGAGAGCAGCGAGCTCAGCTAACTTCACGTCATCAACTACACTTCTCTTACTGCCTCTAAGCCGACGCTTTTTCCGCTCCTTAAGCACGACTTTAACAGCATACCTTAAATCCTCCCAAGACCTATTCTTAACAAGCTCCTCCCATGTAAGTTCATCCAATAGACATCACCTCAAACCTAGTGCTTTAAAACACTCTTCAAGCTTTTCTAAAACATCCTCTTCTCTTGCCCTCTTATATAAGTATTCCTTATCTAGCTTACTCCAGTAAACTTTAATTAAGATAAAGACCTTGCTCCTATCTTCATCAGCCTTCCAGTACTTCCAGGCACACAAGTATTTTACAATAAGCTCCTCTACTGACTCTAAGTATATTTTAAGCGAATTGATTTTCAAAACAGTGGGTTCTTTAGGCTCGATAAATCTTCTCCCGACAATATCTATTCCCTTAGCAGCAAGAACTCTAAGCTTAGGCACAAGCACTCTTCCCCTATCTTCTCCACATATTTTTTCAAGAAACTCTCTAACAATACTTATAGACTTTTCTCCCTCAACAACTATGTCTACATCAAGAGTTCTATAGGCTGCACCACTATACACCTCTACAGCAAACCCCCCAACTATAATGATCCTACCCAAGCCTTCTTCTTCAAGCCTAGTATTGAGCCATGCTAAAAAATACAGAAATCTCGTAGTCTCATCTACTAAAGCACTTAACTTAGGCAAGACCTTACTATAAAATTCTTCAGTAAGCTCTTTTACAAATAGGTTCATCGCATAATTCCTCTATTCCAAACTTATTTTTATTTCGTTAAAGTAATTAAAATCTTTAGAGACTAAGTAGACCCATAGACTCCGTGAATACTTTCGCTAGAATAATAAAGGGGAATGAATTTCTTTAAAAGAATGTTCGATAGAAGGAAACTAAGAATATTTCTCGATGAGCTTCTAAGAGACATGGAGCTCGACTTAACAGTAATACTTGTAGAAGGAGCCATGACCGAGAATTCTTGAGAAAAGCAGGCTTCGGTGGAATAGTAGTAGAGATTTCACATAGGCCCATAGTAGAGCTCGCCTACTGGCTCGTGGAGAAATACCGCGAACGCACTATAGTTATATTAACTGATTTTGACGAACAAGGAGAAAAGAAGGCCAAAAGACTTTCAGGTATCTTAAGCGAGCTGGGGCTGAGAGTGAATCACAGGTATCGAGAAGAAGTAAGGAGAGTAGCTAGAGAGTTAGGTGTTAGAACTATTGAAGGACTAGCCAGACTCTACACTAAACCTCGCCTGCCTTAAAAGGGCTTCAGCCTTCTTCACTAAGATCCCTGCGACGGGACATATTCTAACACACTCCCCGCATCCCAAGCACTTATCTAAGTCTACTCGAAGGCTCCTCCCCTTAAAGCTGATACTTTTACTAAGACATACTTCTGCACACGCTCTACACAGAATGCAGTAGTTAGCCATCCCATAAGCCTCGACAATCTTCCTCAAAAGCTTTAGCAAGTCTCTCGGAGACCCCCTCACCTCTACTCTACTGCCCGCTAATATTCCACTACACTTTCTATACGAAAACTCGCTTCCCTTTATCTTTACTTTAAGCATACTTAATATACTCTTAAATGAGCTGGAAGGAGCACTTCTAAAAACAATAGTCGCCTTTTTCTTAGAAACCCTTAGGACAGCTATCTCTCTCGTATTTCTCTCAATAACTCTAGCTAAGTTTAAGCTTACTCTCTTAGCCGTCCGCCACGCGTGAGGAGGATACTTATATAGCCACCTCCATAAGCCATAGTCAACCCACTTCGAATCTATATTTCTCTCCCTGCAGTACTTCTTTAGCTCCTCAAGCCACCACAAGTAGTACTTCCCGTAAAATTCTTCTATTTTCTTGAAGTCTACTGAATGCATTGTAGGGCACATGAAGCACCCTATTCGCACCAATCCCCTCAAGTAGAGCGGATTAACTTCAATTTTATTTAAGTAAAGGTAGGCGTAGACATCTAGCGTAGTCCAGTTGAGAATAGGTGATGCAATGTACTTAACTTTGCCAGGGGTACTTGATTTAGCGAAATATCCTGCACGCGCTCTTTTCGGAGACTCATATTTTCTCTGACCAGTGATAGACACTATATCTGCTAGCGGATATTTTTCTCCAAGAAACTTGTTTAAAGGAAGTATTTTAAGCACCCGAGTACACCAGCGGTTGTCTCTAGCAGGAGGACCATGTCTCTTAAACACTTCTTCAAAGAAACTCCAGTCCGCGACCACTTCATGTACTTCAGCTCCTATTTTCGCTCCCACACGTCTAGAATACTCGAGTGATTCAGCAAACTCTAGTCCAGTATTACTTAAAACAGCCTCACATATTCCCGCTTCACACACAATAGACAAGACAACAGTACTATCTTTTCCACCCGAGAAATTAACTACAGGCTTTAATCCTCCCTTAAAACAATACCTTTCAATCAGCTTAACAGCCTTCTCTTTAAGATACTCTACTCTACCTGAGAGATGCTCGAAAACCTCTAAAATACTTCTCTTCTCGGGAAACTCTAAGACCTCCTTAGTCCACACTTCCTCTACAACTACTTCTTTTCCAGTTAAATGTAGGATGCCAAAAGTCTCCTTAGCGACAAAAGGCACATATGCTTCTTCCTCAGGTAAATCTCCCTCAACAATATCTGCTCTGCTCAGACGACTTCCCTTAGAGTAGTCTTCTTTAAGCTCAGCATAGTACCCTAGCTTTTCTTCAGCTATAAGCTCTGCCACTTTACCCCAAGGCTTGACAATAAAATCTCTTTCAACACAATCATACTTCACAGTTAAGCTTCTTTCTCCCGCAACAATAACTTCGTCTACTGAATCCAAGTAGTAGACCCTATTAAGCAAAACAGGCTCTACAAGAATCTTAGTATAGTCCCTTACTCCAAGTTTCTCTCTCAAAAGCTTCTTTAATAACTCTATGTCGTTAGAAAATGCTGGCCTGGGGTCATAAGGCGGGCTAATATTGACTGATAGAGACCTCTCTCCGCAGAGAGGACAACAACTAGTAAAAACCGGTAAGTTGCAGTCTCGACACCACTTTAGTTCAGGCTTCACGAGAATCCCTCTCGGGCCTCAGGGGTAGGGGCAGGCCTCATATATCGGTGGCTGCGGCTCCTCTTCATCGGCAATAATCTTACTCAGTGAAACTAGATTAGTTTTACTCTCTAAGAGGATTATAGCTTTATAGGAATCTCATGTTCTAAGGGAGCTGAGTTACCTATATTACACACTTAGACACAGTTTTGGAAAGAGAGCGTGTCAAAATATTTATGTTGAATAGCAGTTTCTCTGAGGGTGTATAAAGAGATCTTCAGAATTGCATGGCCTGTTGTTGTAGCCGATCTAATTAGAGTTTCCTTCTTCACCATCGACGCTATAATGATAGGACAGCTAGGTGCGGCTGCGCTAGCTGCTGTTGGCTTAGGAGGTCAGATACTCCATATGATCTCTATAGTCTCGTCAGCTCTTTCAATAGGTGTTTTAGCTATCTGTGCAAGAAGAAAAGGTGAAGGCAGAGTAGATGAAGTGTATAAGACTCTTGTAAACGCGTTCATCTTAGCTACTGTAGTGTCTCTTCCCGCTACTATAGCTATGGCGCTGTTTTCAAGAGAAATTCTCTCTATTTTTAAAGTTGAAGAAAGTGTTTTAGTGAAAGGAACAGTTTACTTAAGCATAAGTTCCCTAACAATACCACTGTTCTTCGTGATGAACATCTTTGATTCCTCTTTCAGAGGAGTAGGAGACACCTTAACGCCGATGATGGTCTCCACTATTAGCGGCGGAATAAAAGTGGCTTTAAACTACTTGCTTATTTTCGGGAAATACGGTTTCCCAGCACTAGGTGTAATTGGTTTGGCTATATCATCTATTGTAGCAGGCGTACTCGGTTTGATTATATACTTCGCTGTAGTCTTTAGCGGCAGATTTGAAATCAAAAGAGTTACTTTAAGCAAAGTACTTGACCTTGCTCTATGGAGAAAAATAGCTATGATAGGTATTCCCTCTATGGTGGAAAACTTCTTTAGCCAGTTTGCACGCCTGCTCTACACTTATATGGTGACTTTCTTCGGTACAGCCGTTCTCGCCGCTAATGAAATTGGTATAAGAATAGAGGCTTATTCATTTATGCCAGGCTTCGCCTTCTCTATAGCATCAGCTTCTCTCGTGGGCCAAAATCTAGGAAAAAGAGACATAAGTAAGGCCAAGAAAATTTTCAGAGAATCCTCTCTTATCGCAAGTTCAGCTATGTTACTTGCCAGTATAGTTTTCTTAGTGTTTCCAGAGTCTCTTTCCAGGATCTTTGTAAGCGACCCAGAGGTAGTTAATTACGCTGCGCTCTACCTGCGTATAATGGCTTTTCAACAACCCTTCCTAGGAATTTATATGGTTTATGCAGGAGGTATTAGAGGAAGCGGCGACACGAAAACACCACTATACGTTTCACTTGCTTCAACCTATAGCTGTAGAATAGGATTAGGCTACTTACTAGGCTTTGTTTTAGGCTTAGGTGCAACTGGAGTATGGCTTGGTGGACTCTTCGACTTTATAATTAGGTCTTTCTTAATTTACTTAGCTTACAAAAAAGGTAATTGGTATAAAATAAGGATATAGAGGCTACCTGACTACTGCATGTTTTTCCCAGCTCTCAACTACTTTTAATGTTAGGTCTAGTGTCTTAGCTCCCTCTTCTATGGGGACGGGTGTTTCTCTGCCTTTTTTGACACACTCTATGAATATTCTATCTTCTTTCATGTAGAGATCTTCTTGGCTGGTGTACTCTATGTAAGGGACTGTCGGGTCTCTGTTGAATATTTTGAGTTTTCCTTCGCTGAACTCTACTGTAGCCTTTTCTGCTACTAGGAACCATGAGTGTTTTCCTCCGTAGCTTCTTGCTGCAACATTAGTTGCTATGATCGCAGCTATTGCTCCGCTAGATGTTTTGAGCAAGGCGATGTGGGCGTCTTCTACAGTGTATTTTGGATTGTCAATACTCCAGAACTTGTTCATGTAAGCATAGATTTCAGTAGGCTCTCCGAAAAGGAAGCGCAAAAGATCATAGGTGTGAGTTACTTGCTCTACGACCTGACCTCCGCTCTTTGTTTTATCACACCACCAGCTCTTTTTCCAGAGATAAGGTGTCATATCACAAATATAGGTAGCGTAGACTACTCCAAGTCTCCCCAGCTCGCCTTTATCAATAAGTTCCTTCAGCTTCTGTATCGGGAAAGCATGTCTAAGCTGATAGCCTACTTGAGTAACAATACGGTGCTTCTTACATACTTCGACCATGCTCCACGCTAGTTCTCTTGTGAGAGCAATAGGCTTCTCTATGAACACGGCTATTTCCTTCTCCGCGGCTAAGTGTACTTCGTCTCGGTGAGCAAAAGGCGGAATACATATGTATACGGCATCCAAGTTCTCTTTCTCATACATTTCTCGATAATCCTTATAGGCTCTACCTCCATATTTGTCGGCGACTTCCTTAGCTCTCTCGTAGACAATGTCGCTGAAGGCTACGAGCTCGACATCACTCATTTTCTCTAGTCTCAATAAGTGCTGTCTGGCTATTCCTCCGACGCCGATGAAGCCTACCCTGACCACGGAGACTCCTACGTTATCACAATATAAATAACTAAAGTCCCCTAAGAGCTCTAAATCACTTATAAGTAAGAAGTTTTCCTTAAGTTAAATTAGATGATAAATCTCCATACTCTGACCAACTCACTCTCGTCTGATTTACATACCGCTACGAAGCATAAGAGATAACTGTCAGCGCCCTTGTTTCTTCTGTGAATGTTTTAGCCTTTGTCTTACAACAAGTCAATGAAAACAGGGCATCAATATTCACAAAAGCGACGAGAGCGTTTGTCACTGGTAATTGCCTACGCAACTTTTGACTTTAATTCTTTAATAATTTTTAGTGCTCTTTCAGGAGATTCTGTTGTCATGAGTATTCTGCGTTCTGCGACAACTTTTTCTCCCGTAATAGGATTATATCCTATTTTCTCTATAGTAGTCCAGTGGATTAGCGAACCGTAGAGCGCCCACTTGGGTTTTTCAGCAATATTTACTCCCTGCTTCTTCAGCTCAGCTATCATTTGATCTAAATGGGGAGTTTTTCTGTCTTTGAATACTTTGTGATAGAGTTGGCATATGTAGTTGTTGAAGCCCGTTCTGACGCGATATAAGTAATACTTTTCTAAGTCGCGTAGATCTACTTTAATTACTCGCGAATCGAAGTATAGAGAGCGGTTTAACTGAATAGAGAGATTCGCTGAGGCTACTGCAGCGGTAATGCTGACTATTTTTTCTACTCGACCGTTGTATGGCACATAGTTTAGGAAAAACATGCTTATTTCATCACTAGTAGTATAACATACGGAACAGTTGAAAAACCTCATTAACTCATAGCAGGTTTTCACTAGTGCAGAATGTACCTTAGGGTCGCGGGGTTGCTCAAAGTCTTTCAATGCTTTACCGAAGCCTACTCCATCAAGTCTGATTACGAAAGGACAGGAGATTTTCTCTCTTGAGTAGACCTCAAGTCTCTTAAAGTATTCCTCTAGCTCATGAATACTGAGCCTGACTACTTCTACGTAAATATCGTCCACAGTAAAAGTATTAGAGCTCACTTAATATTTTATTTAACTGAGAGAACACGTATCTTATTTCACTAACGACAACAGTTTACCAGCTGGTATTTTAAACCTTAACTTCGGCAAAAGATTCCATTTCTTTCAGTTTTCTTTGAATAGTCTTTATAGACTCTAAAGACCTCCTCAGTTATTTCTTTACATGTAAGTTCCTCGTATCACTGAATCTTCGCAAATATTTAGTCACACTGTTATGGACCATCCTTCGCTTTAGCGATCATGCAGCTACTCCTAGGCATATCTTTAATTAACATTTCTTATCGAATATTTTACTTTAATTCTATTATTCCAATTTTTACATTATATTTTTTACATAAACTGTATGTTTTTCTGTAGAATGCATTACAGTATTTTTTCAAAGGATACCATTTTACATAGATTCTCCTATATTTTTCAACTAGTTGAGGGAAGTTTTTTCGCAGAACTCTGAAGTACAGGTTTCTGCTTTCACCTTGAAGTGTTAGCGTGCCAAAGAAAACATAGTCTACTTGAAGCCTTTTTGCCGTTTTAGTCATTTCTTCTAGTTCTTCATCTGAGTCAGAGATAAAAGGCAGTACGGGGATGTACGCTATACCCGCATAGAATCCTTCTTTCTTTACCTTCTTTAGTGCTTCCAGTCTTTCTTCAGGACTCGGTGCACCGGGCTCAAATATTTTGGCTATTTCTTCTCGCAAAGTGGATAAAGAGAATGTTATTAGGACGCCGTGCTTTAAGGTCTTTAAGTCTTCTGGTAGAACAGCATTTCTATCTATTTCTTTAAGCAGGTCTAGGTCTCTCTGAATTAGTGTAGACTTTGTGAGACAGTGTACGGGAAACCGATATCTCGCTATGATTTCTAGGCATCTTCTTGTAACCATGTATTTCTCTTCAATAGGCATCCACGGCTCAGTAGCTGATCCTAGTGCTATAAAACCATATTCTTTTTTATTTGCTCTCCTCTTTAGCTCGCGTGCGAGAACAGTAGGCGCATTTACTTTAACTGCTAGCTCTTTTCCCATGTTTTCCCCGTATCTGCTTCCCCGAATATAGCAATATACGCAGTTAAATTGACAAAGCCTATAGGGATTTAGCGAATAATCGTCTAGAAACCATTCATCCCGTTTCTTATGCTTATTCAGTACTGACTTGACATAGATTTCCTTAACCACATTCTCCACGTTAAAGAAACGCTAAAGTATTTCTTTCTAACTGTCGAATAGTTCATGTGGCGCATAAAGTAATTATAGATACTGATATTGGTGACGATATAGATGACGCTTTAGCGCTGGCTCTAGCTGCTCTGTCTCCTGAGCTAGAGATTTTAGCTGTAACTACTGTATATGGTAGAGTTGATTTGAGAGCAAAGCTTGCAGTCAAGCTTCTGACCTCACTTGGGAAGGACGATGTTCCCGTAGCTAGAGGCTCTCCGAGCACTCTTTTGGGATATGTTCCTTCACATACTCCGTGTCAGGCAGAGGCTTTGAGTTCTAAAGAAGAGTACGAGATTGCTGAGGATGGCTTGGCTTTAATGGAGGAACTAATGGATACAGAAGACAATTTGACTGTGATTACACTGGGTCCTCTTTCTAATATAGGTTTTCTTTTGAAGAAGAGGCCTGATCTAGCGAAGAAAACGAGGTTTATTGTGATGGGAGGCTGCTTCTTTGAGAACAGAATAGAGTATAATATTAGGTGTGATCCTGAAGCAGTGGCTCTCCTGTTGAAGTCAGGTGCTGATACTACTATGGTCGGTCTTGATGTTACATTGAAGTGTATTATGTCGGACACCATGGTTGATATGCTTAAGAAGAATCCTAGGCTCTACGTCTTGAAGAATTATCTTGAAGCATGGTCTAAAAGAGCTAAACATAATCCTATTCTACATGACCCCTTAACAGTAGCTATTTCGTTTAAAGAGAACTTAGTTGAAACGATCCCAGCTAAAATAACTGTTGAACTAAGTGAGCCTAATAGAGGTTTAACAAAAATTACTAAAGGAGAATTTAACGCTAAAATATGTGTAGAAGTCAACGCCCAGAGATTTCTTCAACTGTACACAGAAAGAGTTCTTGCTAAGTATTCGTAAAAATAGGTTGTTATCAAGTAAGAAAATATTTACTACATAGTAGAATTTAGCAGAAATGCTTGTATTCTTAGTTATTCCTCTTGTTAATTGTAGAGGTGCTAGGTTCTCAAATTGGGTAAAGTGCCGAACTAATGTGAAGGTTTCGCGAAAATTTAGCGCTTATATCCACCAAGATAATCCTTTGGTCTTCTTGATGTATTTTCCTGTTACTGGTATACTAGTTCCGCATTTCGGGCACTTTTTGTCTTTTAGATTGTATTCAATTACTTTTGCTCCATACCGTCTTATTAGGAGTTCTCCGCATTCTGGGCAGTATGTGTTCTCGTAAGGGTGTCCAGGGACGTTTCCTATGTAGGGGTAATTTACTCCCATTCTTTTTGCCTGCTTGTATGCCCACTCTAGTTTCTCTATTTTAGTGGGAGGTTCGTGGTACATGTATTCGGGGTAGTAGCGTGTAAAGTGTATTGGTGTGTCTGGCCCGAGTTCTTTCAGGTGTCTTTCGATAGTTTCTATTATCATGTTTTCGCTGTCTGTGGCTTTAGTGACCACTAAGTAGACTATTTCTACGTGTACTCCCATTCTCTTTGCCTCTCTAGCGTTTCTCCAAACAACATTTACGTCAGCTGAGTTATACTTTCTGTAAGCTTCGGCATCGCCTTTTACGTCTATTTTGAGCCCGTCGAGCCCTGCTTTAATAAGCATTTTTAGAGCCTGTAAGGTTATGTATCCGTTACTCACGTAAGTGTTGTACAGTCCTCTTGTTCTGGCTAGCTTAAAGACGTCTAGTGAGTACTCGAAAAGAAGTATGGGTTCATTGAATGACACGCATGTTCCTTCGTCACCCCACTTCAGAGCCTTTTCTACTACCTTTTCTGGTGGAATACATGATGCTCTAGAGGGATTAGGTTCAGCTCTCGAAAGAGTCCAGTTCTGGCACCAGGGGCATGTGAAGTTACAGGACCATGTGCTGAAAGTGATTGCTGTCGAGCCGGGCCAGAAGTGGAAGAAAGGCTTTATTTCAATAGGTCTAGATTCTAGGGCTGAGAGATCTCCGTAGACTAGTGTGTATATGTCGCCTCCGATATTTACTCTAGTTTTACAGAAACCTTTCTCCCCCTCTCTTAACACACACTTGCGCTCACATACTAAGCAACGAGCCTTACCTCCTCTCAGCTTCTCGTATAAAACTGCTTTCTTAACGGTGCTGTAATGTTCCATAACTCAAGACATATAGGTTTCACTTACTTAAAAGTGTTCTCAGAACTTAATTAAAAAGAAAGGCTTTTAGTTAGTTTAGTGAGTATTCCTATGATGTATGATGTAGTGATAATAGGTGGGGGGCCTGCTGGACTTACTGCAGCTATTTACTGTGCTAGATTTAAGCTTAAGACTCTAGTCATTGAAAGAGAGATGACTGGAGGAAAAGCCGCTTATGCACCATTAATAGAAAACTACCCTGGGTTCCCTGAAGGTATTAGGGGCTTGGATCTGGCTCAGAGACTATACGAGCAGGCTACTCGAGCTGGAGCTGAAGTGGTTTTCCCAGAAGAAGTAGTTGACGTAGACTTTTCCTCAAAAGTGAAGAAAGTTGTGACGAGAAGCGGTAAAGTGTATGAGGCTAGAGCCGTGATTATAGCTACTGGCTTAGCTAAGAAGCCTCAAATCAGGGGTGTAGACAAATTCTTGGGAAAGGGGGTTTCGTACTGTGCTGTATGTGATGCGCCATTTTTCAAGAATCAAGTAGTCGCAGTAGTCGGCTCAGATGAGCGCGCGTTTGAAGAAGCCTTACATTTACAGGAGTTCGCCTCTAAAGTAATATTAGTCACTCACTCTAAGGAGGTCTCTGCGCCAGAAACTCTGGTCGAGAAATTTTTAGGGAAAAATGGAGAGATTATTGAAGGCTACGCTATTGAAGTAAAGGGCTCAAATAGAGTAGAGAAACTCCTTGTAAAGAAAGATAGTGAAGTAGTGGAGCTAGAAGTTAAGGGAGTATTTATTGAAGTAGGAGAATACCCGTCTACAGAGCTATTCAAGAAAAAGGGAGTAGAAGTGGATGAAAGAGGATTCATTAAGGTAGACTCTCAGCAAAAAACAAATATTGAGGGAGTTTTCGCAGCAGGAGACTGTACTGGAAGAGGACTACAAGTAGTAGTAGCTGCTGGAGACGGAGCAGTAGCTGCTCTCTCCGCTTATAAGTATATTAAGACCGCTCTCAGATAGCAGCCATCTATTCTTAAAGTCAGATTCACTGATACCCTTGGCGCTTAACTATAATTCCTCACTACAAGCGATTTATTTACAACGATACCTCTGTTCTCTAAAGTAACCAAGTATACAAGTCACGAAATCTTCGAGGAAATCTCTATATTATTCACCATGTTATTTACTCTATGACTGTATACATTACGGTGATAGGTAGCTCTAGCATAAGAGACCGCGAAGTATGGGATATGGCTTATAGAGTAGGCTACTTAATAGCCAAGAAGGGAGGAATACTGGTTTGCGGGGGGAGAGGGGGAGTAATGGAGGCTGCAGCAAAAGGAGCTAAAGATGCTGGTGGCACTACAGTGGGAATACTGCCTGGCTTCAGTAGAAACGAGGCTAACCCCTACATTGATATAGCAATACCTACCGGCATGTCTCATGCTAGAAACGCTATCAACGTTTTAGCAGGAGACTCTGTAATAGTTATTCACGGTGGTCCAGGGACTTTGTCAGAAGTAGGCTTAGCTTTAGCTTACGGCAAGCCAGTCATCGCTCTAAAGAATAGCGGAGGAGTAGCTAGTCTTTTATCAGATAAGCTAATAGGAGGCTTCAAAGTACATGGAGCAGGCTCTCCCGAAGAAGCTGTAGAAAAAGCATTCTCTTCGTCAAAGTCTGTTTAAGTATCTGATAGAAATTCTCTGATGTGAAAGATTTACGAGAGTATTCGAGAACATTATAAGCTTTTTCGTAATATTAATATATCTTTTGAAAATAGTTCAACTGTGAAAAACGCTCTCCTGGCAGCTACTTTAGGATTATCTGCTATCTGCATTGTTCTTTTTGCTCTAAAAATCCATATTCTCGGCTTTGCGCTGTTCTCGATAGGCTTTACGCTGATCCAGGTTTTCTACTTAAGTTCACTATTTAAAGTCATAAGAAAGAAGCTCGGTGAGAAACACAGACTGCTCTTCTATCTGAAGTACATAGGTGCAGTAACTGTTGTCGTATACTTAGGCTTTTTCGTAGACTATCTTATTAGAATAGAGATTAGCAAACTGCCTGTAAAAGCTACAATGAATCTTTTATGGAGAATTACAGTAATAATAATACTATTCATAGTTTTAACACTTATGTATAGTGTTTATAAGTGGTTCAAGTCTACTAGAGGCGAAGTCGATAAAAAAGCTCTTGCTCTAGCCGCCATCTTGGCTACTCTAGTTTTCTTATGGAGAGTAGAGACTCTGATAACTATCAGAGGTCCATTCTGCTTAATCCTAGGTCCCTTCGTAATAGTGTTTCTTACACTAATAGTATTCTTCGCGACTATACTTGCTGTAAGCATGCCTAAAGGATTAGTTCAGGAAGTATTAGCTTCCTATATGCCCCTCATAGCTGTTCTCGCAGTACTGCTTTCTTGCACACCTAGACAGGAAATGTTATTCGCTCCAAGTCCCTTCTCTATAATAATTTGGCGAAGTCTCATTGTTATAATCTCGCTGATTGCGACAACGTTTCTTCACTCTAGGTACTGTGCAATTATGGCTAAAAAGTAGAGTGGGTATAAATTATATAGTGACCCCTAATGAAACTCCTCGGCGTAGCGCTGTTAGATAAAAATGACCTGCCTATTTTGGTAAGAACGTATAAGGAAGACCTAAACATAGACGATATTTCAAACATGATTTCTGTTGCCTGTACTTTTCTATCTAAGTCTTCTACTGAGAGCAGTAGAAGAGCCTTTATGTCCATAGGTGGGACCTCAATATACTATTTCAAAACAGTGAAGAGAGGATGTATAGTAATAGGTGAAAAGGTAGAGCAGGATACTCTCTCTAAAGTCGCTAAAGTGCTCGTCGAAATAGAGATCGAGAAAATAGAGACTCCGCTGGAAGAAGTAATGTACGCTATTGACAGGATTGTAGCCGCTACCTTCGGGGAAGAGAACTTTATAAAACAATTTCTCGGCGAGGAAACTCTTCAAGAATACAGGTTGGTATTTGTCAGCGACGACTATGTAAGTTCTCTTAACTTCAACATAGATGATAAACTTTCACGTGAAGTAAGAAGGCTAATTAAACAATCTAAGAAAAATATTACTTCTGAAAAGACTTCTAGTGGAGAAGATATAGTTTTAGTACGTCTCGGCTCTAGAAAAACTCTCTGTCTTATAGGACAAAAACTAGACGAAAAAACTAGAGAGAAAATAGAACGCCTAGTGAATATCTTTCAGATAGATGCCCCTTCAGTTCTCTTAACCGGTCAGTATAAAAAGATGTATGATTCTGTGAGAGCATCATATGAGCTCTTAGTTGACAACGGGAAAGACTTCATGTTATATGAAATCTACAATATGCTCTCTCAGGGACTCACTCTAAAACAAATCGTCAAGAAAATGTACAGAGAACACTATATGGAGACACTGTAGAAAAACTTTATTACATGCAGTACTAGTAATACATGTATGTCAGAACCTCAGAAAAGACCTATCTCTGTTAGAGGAATAGACAGAAGTCTCTACGACGAAGCACTAAAACTAGCGCACCAGACAGGCAGAACTATCGGCGAAGTAATTAATGAGGCACTAAAGCTTCTAATAGCTTTCTATGAAGGCGTATCAGAGACAGTGTCCCTTGAAGATAAATACAAGCCTCCTAATGTTACAGAAATAACTGGTATTGATGAATTAACCGTGTCTAAGGAAGACTTAGAGTCCGAAAATAGACCAGTACTGTTCAAGAATATTAAGAGACTCAGATTCAGCGAAAATGTTCCTCAAGATACTTTCAGCAGTAAAGTGTACTTAATAGTAGTCTGCGACGAAGTAGTAATTCCCCACACTCTATCTAAGCTAGAAGTAGCCAAGAAATGTAGATTCGTTAAAAAGCTACGCTACGAAGATGAAGACTAGCACTCTAGGTGCTGTTCGATAAACTCTTCTAGGTTCTTTAAGTCTTTTAGCCTCAAAGTTAGTATTGGAAACTGAATAGCACCAGCTCTTCTTTTCCCTCCACCAGTTACTCCTCTTTCTCTTAGATAGCTGAGAAGAGAATCTATTATCTTGGATACGTCAGCTTTAAATGATCCAAAGTGAAGCTTCTCTACTGTGCCGTCTTCTCTGACAGCCGCTACTAGCACTAAGTCATATTTTTCTTCCAGTCTAAACATAAGCTCGCGGTAAATAGCTCTCTCGTCTCGCTCACTAGGATTGTAGTAAAGAAAGCTATTCTATTACTTATACTTCTTACTCTTGATTCAAGTATATTTATTTTCTCTAAAGCTTTATCATATGCTTTGGATTCCTCTCTTAAGTATTCAATAAGGTCTTTTATTTTATCTTCAATTAGCATTGCTAAAACTATGCGTCTAAACTCAGAGCTGTCCGTATTTATTAAGTAGGCTTTGTGTATCATCCACGCAAAAGAATCTTTTCTGCTCTCACCTGTATCAATTAAATCAACTGCCTTCAGCAATTTCTCGTAACCTTTAGCTAACTTAATATCAAGTAAAAATGAGACAAGACGAGCTGCACTCGGAAACTCTCTTGTCTTAATCAGCTTCTCTATTTGTTCGCCTCTTCTAACTAGGAAAAGACCAGTTACCCCGTGATGATCAAATAAAAGAGCCTCATCTTCCACAATGTAGCCTCGGGAAGGAGGAAGCTCTACTAAAATATAGTCCTTAATTTTCATTGAATAGAGCTTTCTAGGCTTAGGAAACTCTACCTCGCTTACGCCACACTTAAAACCCTGTTTTCTCAGCCACTTAACTAGAAGAGCTGACGCTAGTATGCCGTCCCAGTCACCGTCACTCAGTATCTTCACACCATGTCTTCTAGCAAATTCTACTAATGCCGTAGGTGCGTCCACGAGAAAACTTAGAGTTCATATTCTTAAGTTTTGAGAAGAGGAGGATCAGGCAGTACTTCGACCCCCTTATCGGGGGGGCATCCCCGCCTCTCATCCCTCCTCACTTAGTATTTTATTTTCGTGTGTAATAAGGTTTTCTCCGTGAAGCTTGTAGGATTTATTGATGAGAGTGGTAGGCCTGTTCACTGTTGCTATTTTACAGTAGCTTGTTTATGGTGTATTGTAGAGAAAGGAGTTTCCTACTACTCTGTTGGCAGAGCTCTTGTTTCCGAGATATCGAGGAAATATTCTTTAACTAAGGCTAAGGAGCTTAAGTACTCGTATTTTAGGAAAAGGGGTGTGTCTCATAGAGTGGTGAACATGATTCTTGAGCACTTCGCTGTATCGTATGAATGTAGGCATGTACTTGAGCGAGTAGAGTCTGTTGAAACTAGACTAGAGTTTATAGAAAAGGTGGTTAAGAAGGTTTTATCTAAGGCTCCTCGAGTAGACAGCATAACAATTATTATTGATGAGAATCCTGTGCCATTGAGGTATTTGAGAAAAAGATTACTAGAAGCTGTTAGAGAAAGTAGAAAAGTGTCCGTAGAGATTAAAGTTAAGAGTAGTATTAAGGTTAAGGGTTTACAGCTAGCAGACATTATAGCAGGCTACTTGAGAGAATTTAAGAGACTTTAATAAAAGCTATTTTATTGAGCACTTCTTCAGAGAGTATTCTGTGGTGTCTTGAGTAGATGAGGTGACTCCTCTCGATTACTTCGTTTCTATCTATGATATGAGGTCCTGGTTTTTCGACCATTAGTGACGCTGCTGCACATCCCACTGCTGAGGCCCAGAGAACGTCTTCTTCAGTGAGGTAGGTGTAAATGAAGCCTCCAGCGTACGCGTCTCCAGCTCCCGTAGACTGTTCTGCTGTAGTAGGGTAAGCCGGGATATAATACTCTCCCTTCTCGCAGAAAACTACCACTCCTCTGTTTCCCAGACCAAGAGAAACTACTGTTCCTTTAGCTGAAAGCTTCCTTAGATACTTAAACCAAGAGTCTCCGAAGAGAGCTTTCGCTTCCCTTAGTGATACTCTGAAATGATTCACAGAGCATAGGCTCTTCAAGAGCTCTTTATTAGAAAATAAGACTACTTTACCTCTCTCATCAAACCTCCTCAAGTAGCCCTGAGGATCAAGTGATAAAAACTCATAGGATTTTTTGAGAACTTCTGTTGAAAATTCCTGAGCTACTGGAGATACATGAATATACTCTATTCCCTCGGGAAAGCTGAGTATTTCAACACACCTTTTAAGCAGATACAGTTCCCTTCTCTCACCATTATAGACTAGCTTAAATCTAGTAGTCTCTGCGCCAGGAACAATAGATACATGACTTAAATCTACGTACTCTCTCAAAAACTCCCAGTAATTCAATGGAAAGTCTCCGCCGACAGCCGATATAGCGTAGGGCTTTACTCCTAAAGAATATAAAGTGAGACCTGTATAACTAGGAGGCCCGCCGAGAGAAACTAGAGTCCTACTAGAGAAAACTATCTCATCCACAGTGATATGTCCTGCTACAAATATCCTCATCAAATCACTCTCTAAGATACTCTATGATCAGTCATAGCTACCAGTACCTTACCTCGAAGTCGTCAAACTCTCCTCTATACTCCTCCCACTCTACATCAACTTTATCTACTCTAGCGAGTGGAGGACCGCGATGAGCCCATTTAATAACCTTCTTGACGGCGTCTTCAGGGCCCTCTAGTACAGCCTCAACTCTACCATCAGGCAGGTTTTTCACCCACCCCTTCACACCATACATTCGAGCAACTCTCCTCATATTCGCTCTGAAGAATACTCCCTGAACTATACCAGATATAAACAAATGGGCTCTAACCATCTTCGCCATAACTCTCCCCATATTTTACACAAAAACCAATTTAAGTATTCTAGTGCTTAGCTTACATAGTGGCGAAAACTGTTTACACTATTGGACATTCGAATAGAAGCTTATCAAAATTTATTAGACTACTCAAAAAACATAAAGTAGCTACTGTAGTCGATGTGAGAAGATTTCCCACTTCTAAGAAATTCCCTCACTTCAAAAAAGAAAACCTGGAGAAAGAACTCGAGAAAAACGGCATAAAGTACTTCTGGCTAGGCGAACTCCTCGGAGGTCTGAGACCCATAAGGTATGAAGACTACATGAAGACAGATGACTTCGCTAAAGGACTAAATAAGCTCATTAAAATAATTGAAGAACACAGTCCAGTAGCGTTAATGTGTAAAGAAAAACTGTGGTTTAAGTGTCATAGACGATTTATCTCAGACAGGCTTGTCGAAAAGGGATATCAAGTTATTCATATTATAGACGACAATAATACCTATAAACATAAAGGGAGAAAGTAATATTCTTTCTCTTATTTCTTCAGGTAAGCACATGAGCAGAAGTAGTCTAGGTATAGTACATTGTCTATGTGACGAGAAGATCTTTTCTCCAGCGAGAGATTTTGTTGAAGTAGGTGTTCGTGTCAGCAGTATTAATTATAGTAATATTGCCTATATGATTTTTACTCAAATACATTTATGTGCAGGTTTCTGTAAGCTGAGGCTTGATGTCTGACTCTGAGAAAGTTAAAAGAGTATAGGGCTTAAGCGAGAACTCCACTTAGTAGAAGCTGTAGCTATCGGCATTGGAATAGTTATTGGAAGTGAGTAGTGAAGTACCAGTATACTTTATATCCAAGAAAAAGTGAAAATATAGTCTTATTTTCTTTACTTAATCTTCTTAAAGACTTGAAGTAGTGATTTAAATAAAGGCCTCTTAGATACTTTGTTATGAAAAAGCTACTCTTTATTGGATTGGACTCTGCGCTGACATACTTTATTGAGAAATTCACTGAAGAAAAAGTAATGCTGTTTACAGCCCGGCTAATGGAAAACGGCTGCTACTTCAAGGCACTGCCTTCACCTCCAACAGATACTCCAACAAACTGGGCTACCTTAATGACAGGATGCTGGGCAGGAACACACGGTTTAACAAGCTTCAACGTCCATCTGCCAGGAGACCCTCTAATAAAACGCTACAGTACTCTCAACAGTAAGCTTTGTCAGGTAAAGTTCCTCTGGGATCTGCTAGAAGAATATGGATACAGATGTGTAGTAGTAAACTATCCTGTAGCATGGCCCTCAACACTCAAAAGAGGAGTAGTTATAGGAGGCCCTGCTCCACTAGGCTCGCACTGGAGAATAGGCTTTTCTAAGTGCTTTGCCACAAAAACTCTTAAAGGAAAGTACTCTCCGCCTACACTAAAAATAGAGTTTAAAGAAAGCAGAAACCCTGTTCTAGTTGAGAAAAGCGAAATAAAGCCTCTAGAAGCAGAAGTAGACTTATTCATGCAACTGAATAGAGATAAAATACACTACACAGTTAAGAGAACCCCTAAATACACTCTAGGACTAATCGGTGAAAAAGAATACGAGAAAGCAGTTTTACTCAAAGGAGATAAGATCTTAGCTGAGCTCAAGGAAGGAGAATGGAGTCAGTGGATAATAGATATTATCGAGACAGATAAGGGCGAGACTAGAGCAGCAATTAAAGTAAAGCTTGTTCGCCTAGCAGGAGACGCCGGCGACGTAAGATTTTACTGTACAGACTTCTTTGATACTAGAGGCTGGTCTTACCCAGAGAAACTGGCTGACGAAATAGTAGAGAAGATTGGCCCCTATACAGAGGGATTCGAACACCCGGGCATGCACGAAGACCTAGGGTACGTATCGTGGCTCGAAGACAACTACAGTACTTTACTCGAGCAGGCTAAAATGCAGGCAGAGTGGTTTACTAAAGTAGCGAAGTACCTTAAAGACAAAGAGAAATGGGATGCTTTCATAACGCACTTCCACTTACCCGACGGCCTTAACCACTGGCTCTTAGGATATCTTCATCCAGAGCATCCGCTTTACAGTAGGGAGCGTGCTGAAATAGCCATGAGAGTTTATCGCGAAGGCTACCGCATAATGGACTATATGATCGAGAAGATCGTTTCACTAGTAGATTTAGGGGAAACAGTAGTGGTTATCGCGTCAGATCACGGCTCGATGCCTCATTGGAAGTTCGTTAACCTCCTGCCGGCACTCATCAAGAGAGGTCTTATAGCCTACAAGTGGGACTCTGAAGAAAGCTGCTACATAGTGGACTGGAGTAGAACAAAAGTATTTCCCTACTTCGAGCCGAGCTATATTTGGGTGAACTTGAAGTCAAAGTATCCTCACGGCTCAGTAGAAGACAGCGAGTACGACGAAATAGTAGAAGAGACAATCAAAGCTCTCTACAGTATAAGAGACTTCGAGACAGGTGAATGCCCTATAGCAGTTGCTTTAAGAAAAGAAGACGCAGTCTACTTAGGTCAGTGGGGAGACCGCGTAGGAGACATAGTTTACTTCCTCAAGCCCTCCTATAGCTGCTGGAATACACCTAGATTTGATAAAATATCAGCAGAAGTCATGTGTCTGCCAGAAGTAGCTCCTGTCTTCACTAGACCAACAAACGTAACAGGATACCACTCAACATACCTGCCGAACGCCCGCATCGGAGTATTCGAAATACCTGCCCCAATAATAGTAGCTGGAAAGGGCTTCAAGAAAGGTTATAGAAGACCTAAGCCAGCCTTCATGACCGACATAGCGCCCACAATACTACATGCCCTCGGACTAGAAGTACCAGACTACATAGAAGGCAAAGTACTAAGAGATCTTCTCATCTAGCCGTACTCTCTTTCTAAAATTCCTGCACTTAGAACTCCTCTAGCTTTATGAGAACATATTTATCAACTATTTCTTAAATTATCCGAAACCACATGGTAGGTCAGTGTTCACGCAGACTCTACATATTCATAGACAAGAGCAATAATGTATTTTCGCTTATAGCTGTTAGAGAATCAGAGCTAGCTAAGATAGCCAGTAAGATAGCCTGGGTTAGACACTTTAAGACTCTTAGAAAAAGAGAGAAAAGGGGATTTCTTAAAGCTTTTCCTCGCAGAGTACAGAGAGTATATTATTTACTCGTATATGTGCGGATATTTACTAGACTCAATAAACTTGAACACTTCTTACGTAGTATTTCTAAAGGAATAAAAGTTCTCTGCATAGACGACGAAGTGTTAAGGCACTTAGAGTCCAGAGGGTTTCGCTCAGAAAAATATAACATAAGAGTTATATTAGAATCAAATACAAGGCATAAAGTAGGGCTTCGAAGACTAATGCTCTTTACAGATAATTTAGCAAATTATGCGAGACTTATGCTCAGCAAAGGCAGATATAAGGATCTCGAGAAACTAGTTAAGTGACCTGTCTTCTCCTTAGATAGATATTTAACATATACATTAATTTGTATACATGCTTTGGAAACTCACTTTATTTGCAAGGATTTATATATCAGGACTATAAATAGCAGTTATGGGTTTCCAGTGAAAGCATCTAACTATTAGATATTTCAGAAAATTCATTTAAGACTATCCTCTTGGATAAATATCAAAATATTCTCTTCAAATAGTCTATATCTCAAGTTTCCTCGATAGCAGAAGAAATCCCCCGCTTCTCCGTCCCAATCATTGCTGCGCTCCGGGACTTCATGCATGCGGGTTCACATGTCAGAGCACATTATCCCCTACTTAGAGAGGGTTCGCTCCTCATCCACTATTTTATTCTCTTTTAGCTTTATTAATCTTGCTTCGGTTTCTCCCCTAATAATTATTTCAGCTATTTTGAACATTTGTGACTACACCTAGAGAGTTCTGTCTTGCTCGTAGAGGTATCTCTGTGGATCATAAGCAACAATCAAGTCTAGCGACACAGCCCGCCTACTTACACTTAATTTTATGGAGCCTAGCATGGCTCTCATCGGCCCCTTGCTAGTACTTCTTGTAGCTGATCCCAGCTTACTTCAAGTTTTCTAGTCCACACTATTCTAGTAGGTTTCACTAAATAAAAGTCCATGCACTTGAAATAGTCATTTATACATTACTCAACAATATTCACTAGTGATAATATATGCCTAGTCTCGGGAGAGTCTATCCCTTAATTATACCATCTTTATTTAAGGAAAAATTACCTGACTTAGCTGGAGGTGTTGGTACGCCGAGGATGATGTATGATCCTGAGAGAGGCTGCTGGCTGCTGTTTTTCACAGGCTGGGTTAACGCGAAGCGGAGAGAGGTTTTTGTAGCTGAAGTAGATAAAGACTTTACGTTAGAGAATATAAAGAAGATTTTAAGCGCGCCGCCTACGAGAGACGCTGTTAATGTTGCCTATAATCCTTGGATAGATGGCTATGTTCTCTTGACTACTGAGGGAGGGTCTCTGCATATAAGGCACTTTGATAAAGACTTCAACGAGGTATCGCATAAGTGTTTAGTAGAGAAAGGTATGCAGGATTGCGGCGCGGGCATACTTATGCTTATGGGACAGTATAGTGAAGAAAACCCTAACGCCGTTATCTTTTACCCTAGAAGAGAAAAAGTATTGATGAGGCTAGTCAACAGAGTTGATGACTTAAACTTGCTTAAGTTGATTGACGAGATGGTTTTCTCGCACTGGGCTGAGCCAAACGACGTTATCGACGCATTTAGAGCCAACGATAAGCTGGGAGTACTTGTAGAATACTATACGGATAAGCAGTCGTGGAGAAGCCGAATAGCTATGACAGGAGACTATTTTACCCCCGAGATCAGGGCGCTCAGCGCTCCACTACCAGTTCCCTTTAATGACGCTTATAGTAACTTCGGGCATCCCTCCTTCACTACTGGTCCTGACGGTGTGTCTAAAATTTTGTTCAGTTTCTTTATGTCACATGCACCGCCGTTTCCTGTAACTGACTACAGCAGGCAGTGGAGGCATGAGATATGGGTTTGGGAGCCTTCAGTCAATATATTCGACCCGAGGATTTATGGAAGAATGGTCGATAAGATAGTTTTTAGCAAAAGTACTCAGCCTCCTCTCTACGACCTTATGGGCGCTGAGAAAATTATACTCCAGGTCGAGCCCAAGGAGACCATGGTTACATTAGAGGAATCATCTTCTGTTGAAGATTTTCTTGAGGGAAGTATCGTTGAGAGTAAAGTGCTTGTCAAAGGGAAAATAGTGATCGAAGATCCGTTGAATGCTTTACGAGTGAGAGCCGAAGAGAATACTGTAATCTACTTGACGGCAGTGTATAGTTAGTTAAGTAGAGGCAAGTAGATTATATTTTTATCCAGTATTTTGAAGCTTCTTTTATTAATGTGCTTTTCTTTAATTTCTCTTTGAATTCCTCTGGAGTTAATGGTATTATATCGAAACCTATGTCTTGGGGCAGCCTTAGTCTTACATATGCTACTCTCTCGGGTAGCGACATTTCCTCGAATTGCCTGGAGACAACTATTATGTCTACATCACTGTCGGGTATATGGGTTCCTCTAGTATAGCTTCCAAAGAGATATATTTCTGCATTAAGCTCTCTTTTAAGCTTCTTTAGCTCTTCGACGACTCTTTCACGGATCTTGTATAATTCTTGTGATCTCATTCATCACATCCTCTGCTATCGAGACAGCTTCTTCTCCTTGACTTTTAGTTATGCTTAATGATGGTCTTTCGATGCCTACACTAGGATATCTTGTTTGAGTATAATAGGCGGAGAGTTTACTTAGATCAGTTTTATCTAGACTTATTTAGTGTACTTGCTGAGTATCCAGTAGAGTTTTGTAAGATCATGTCCTCTCGGAAAAGATCCAGTTACGTGAAGTATTGCTGCCTTTAATGCTTTTTCTGCTGCTTGCCGAGCTGTAAAACAAGCCCAGTTATAGTCGCCTATGTTTATGCTAACTTTAGTGTGGCGTAGACCTGCTTTAGCTTCTTCTAGCTAGTTTAGTACTTCGTCTCTGATTGGCATGGCTTCACTGTTAAAGTAATTAAATAATTTAATAATTATTTTGTCTAGATTAGTAGGAAGGCTAGAGAGGCTAATACTCCTACAATGGAGCCTGCGAGTACTTGAGATGGAGTGTGTGCTTTTACTTTTACTCTAGCCCAGGCTAGAAGAGGTACTAGTAGAGAGAAGATTAGTGTCTGAGGGTAGCCTACTAGAGTGAAGTAGGATATTGGTAGTGTTAGGGAAGCCATGTGGATGCTTATCTTCCACTTGAAAGATATTATGAAGAGTATGAGGGTTGATGTGAATGAGACTAATTCTAGCCCTGCTATAAGTATGTAGTTTTTCCACTTGAAGAAGATGGCTGCTACTAAGTATGCTAGGAGCCCTGGCATGAAAAGAGGTATACGGTCTTCTCGCTTAGAGACAAATATATCTCCTCTCTTTAGTACTTTTGAGTATATGAGCGGAGGAGTGAATGGAGTTACTACATGTAGGATAAGGAATAGGAGGGCGTATGGGAGCGGCGGGTTCTCTAGTATAGTAAGTGCAGTAAACTCAACGAGGCTTATTACCGGGAATGAGATTACTGCTGAAATCACATGGGCTGCTTTATCGCTAAGCACGCAGTGTAGAAACTTAAAGCAATATATAACTTGTGTTTAATTACAGTAAGTTTCATTGGAGGAGGAGAAGATATTTGGCTGCTCGCATGGTGTTTGTAGATGTCTATTGTAGTTAATGTAGAGGAGGCGGGTTACATTAAAGGTAGACCAGTGCTGAGAGACATAAACTTAGAGTTAGGTGAGGGAGAGGTACTGCTTATAGCAGGGCCTACTGGCTCCGGGAAGTCTACCTTTCTTCTCCTGCTAACAGGTGTTCTTACGAATCTTCTTTACGGGTATGTGAAAGGCACTGTTAAGCTCTTTGATATTAATCCACTGGATCCTCTCGAGTTTAGCCTCGTTCCTAAGTATGTTGGTATCGTCTTACAGTCACATGAGCTTCAGATAGCTATGCAGACTCCCATAGACGAAGTGCTCTTCGTATTAGAGAACCTCAAGTACCCTAAGCCTATGGAGAGAGCCAGGCTTTATTTACTTAGATACGGCTTGCTCAGCAAAGCTGGAGAAGATGTAGAGAACTTGTCGGGAGGAGAAAAGAAGCGCTTGTGCTTAGCCTCGTCTACTGTACATGAGCCTAAGCTACTAATACTAGATGAGCCTACGGCTAATCTCGACCCCTGGGGTGTTGCCGAAGTAGTGAAGTATGTTCGTGAGATGAAGGAAGAGGGGAAAACAATAATTATTACTGAGCATAAGCCTGACTACTTCTTAAACCTAGCAGACAGAGTAGCTGTAATAGAAGATAAAACTCTGAAAACTGGAAAAGAGTATTTTGAGAAATATCTCAGTAGGGAACTTAGATTCCTTCATACTAGTACTTCTGAGAAGACCTCTGTTGAAGCAGAAAGCATGTCCTTTAAGTACTGTAAAGAGTGTCCACTCATATTTAAGAAAACCTCCTTCTCACTTAAGAGAGGAGAAGTAGTAGCCATAGTCGGCCCTAATGGTTCTGGGAAAACTACTTTAGGTAAAATTATATCTGGGCTTCTCAAGCCTCTTGAAGGCAGGCTTCTCTTAATGGGCAGAGAGCCTTATAGGCTGAAGAGCAGAGAACTACTGAGGAAAGTGATTTATGTTCCACAGGAGCCAGCATACTTTTTTGTCAAGACTTCTATAGAGGGTGAAGTCAAGCTGGCTTCACAGGTATCTGGCTTGGAATACTCTAAGGTAGTCGAGAAACTAGATCCCTGGATTAGAGCTAGGCTTAGAGACTCACCCTATACTCTTAGCTATGGTCAAAAGAAGTGGCTCTCTCAGACACTGGTCTCTATCTACGGGTCGAGAGTAGTAGTACTCGATGAGCCTACCGCCGGCCTTGACATCAACCTAGTATATAGACTGTTCAAGTGGATGCTAGAGCTTAAGAAAGAGGGAAGAACAGTAATCGTGCTTACTCACGACGTTAGGGTTGTAAAAGATATAGCTGATAGAGTTTTAGTGGTCTGCGGGAAGCAGGTATCTGAGCTGAGTATTAGTGAAGCTGTAGAGTATCTTGAAGCTCCCGTACTAGAGGTGATTAAATGAGAGTAAATCCCTCTGTGCTCTTCATTTATGGTCTTTCTCTAACCATAATGGCTTTCGCGTTAAGAGAGCTATCTGCTCTGGCAGTGCTTGCTTTAATTAACTTGACCATGGGAGTGCTTCTCGGGGGCAGGAAATACAGGTCTCTTCTATTGGCATTTGCCGTGAGCCTAGTTGGAGTATGGGTAAATGCGCTAGTGTTTGCTGGAGGAGAACCTCTGCTGACTGTAGGTCCACTAGTTGTGAGAAGTGGTGCTGTTAAAGGGTTTCTTGAAGTCTCTTTAAAGCTATCCTTGCTTCTCAGCGCTACTTTAATTTTTTCTTCGCTCACTAGCCCTAGAGATCTCTTGAAGTCGCTTGAATCAGAACTTGGGTTGCCTAAGCAGCTGTCGTTTATGGTTTCTCTTTCGCTCAGGCTGCTTAGAATTTTTGAGAAAGATCTAGCTGAGATACAGCTAATTAGGAGGAGCAGAGGACTAAGACCTATTCCGCTTACTCCTGGTGAATGGGCTTCCCTAATATCTCCTTTACTCAGCATAGGTCTTGAGAGAGGGAAATGGGTTGGCGTAGCAGCAGAACTGAGAGGATTCTCTCTGAGAAAAATAGAGAGAACTAGAATTAACTTACACTCAGCCGACGTAGCTCTTCTAGCGCTTCTAGTGGCTGAAATAGTTTTAGCACTCTATATTCATTTAAATCCTCTAGACGTGAGTTTTAAATAGGTAAATAAAGTAGTTGCATCAGTATGAAATATAAATATACTACTGTTGATTTAGCTCTACTGGCTGTAGTGGCTGCAGTATTTGGAGCAGTATTCACTCTCGCATGGACTCCATACTACGCCGTTAAAGCAATTGGAGGAAAACTCGCTGCAGTGCTACTAACATACGGTATCTGGTATATGGCAGCCCCTCTCGCAGCATCGCTTATAAGAAAGCCCGGCGCAGCTTTTCTCGGAGAAACTTTAGCAGGCCTCGTGGAATCTCTATTACCTCAAGTAGGCGGCTTCTCCTGCTTTATCTACGGTTTAGGACAGGGAATCTTCTCTGAAATAGCTTACGCGGTATTCAGGTACAGGAAATATGGAGCTCTACAAGCGACGCTAGCTGGAGCACTGCCAGCAATACCCTCTCTTCTCCTCGACATACTACTATGGCAGTCCGTCTATCCGCCAGTAGTCTTCACTATACTCTTAGTACTAGCCGCTGCTAGCGGAGCTATTTACGGCGTATTAGGCTATCTTATAGTATCGAAAGTTTCTCCTAGAAGATGAAGGCAATGCTTATAAGACATACTTACATATACAATAGTGTATGAGAAAAATAATACTCTTAGCATTAATTTTCTCATTTATTCTCTCACCCTTATGTAGCTTTAGTAGACCATCTTATCCTAATCTAGTATATCAGGTCTTGGGAGGAACTTATGACTATAGCTGGCTTATAATAGAAATAGTAGCGGTAAGGGACTATACGCTAGTTATTAACTTAACTTATGTTGAAACAGAGAAAGTAGTATGTAGAGGTGTAACATTCTATAGGCCTTTTTACTCAAAGAGCATTTTAGTGGAAGTAGACACGAGAACTTGGGAAACATACTATAATGGAGAAAAACTCGGCAGATTTCCATTTTATGGAATAAGGCTGGTGAGTGGAGAAAGAGTAGCTTCTTCTTGGCGCAAACCTATAAAGTCTACTCTAGTTGATAAAACAAGACTATATCACTGGACTATTGTTGATGTAAGAAAACTACTAGTAGTAAATGAGACTAGCATAGAGTGTGTAATCAAGCATTATGTGGCACCTCTTTCTGAAGACTCTATTTACTTTAAGTTAATTAGAATGCTGAAATTACCTGTTCTCGAGATATTTGTTGTAGAAGTTAAAGCACTAGATTTTGCTTATAGCTGGACAGTAGAGAAAAATACTGGCATACCCATCAAAATAATCCTCGATGGAAACTACAGTGTCCAAGAACTCTGGCACGAAGAGAAAAGACTAGAGTATTTACTGCCCTCAACTATTTTAACGCTTCTAGGAGTAAAGCACTGTGCTGTACTCTACTTATTTGAAGTCACTTGGAGCAAGCCTGAGCTCAATATTAGAGAAAGTATAGAAGTTGATCCAAGACCAGAGCCTCTCCAAATAATAGTCTTCGAGGAAAAGAAACTCACTTACTGGTAACTAAGCTCTACTAGTGCTTCACCTGAATCAAGGTCAACTATACGCATATACTTAGGTGTTAAGTGAAGTATTGTCGGAGGCACTTGATAGTACCTACAAGTAAATATGCTTATGAGTTTTCCACCGAACATTATTTTAAAGCCGTGTGGACGAAAAGCTAGGTGAGACCTTACGATTAAATTAATGTTGTTTTTCTTAGTGAAGTCTTCTACGATTTTTGACCCAAATATGTATATTCCGTTACCTCTGAAGCTGTGCTCGTATTCTTCTATATATTCATCGGGGTCGTTCCAGAGCATTTGGAACGCGTAGCTCTCAGAAGTATAGTCTTTTTGAAGCTTTACTTCAGTAAGCTCTTTAAGAGAAGGTGACCTCCACTCGGAGTCTTCGAATGTTATTGGTATTCCTCCATGGACACCAAATATTCTGTTATCTCTCCAGTCTTCTATTAGTATAGCTAGGGGCATTGAGGTGTATATGGGGAGTATTTTAGTGTCGTAAATAATGCTTGCTCTCCTAGTACCATATCTGTTTATTAAGTCTCTATAAAAGCCATAGTAGTGGTTCATTGACGGCGTTTCATGGTTTCCTCTAAGCATAACTACTCTTCCCGGCAATATGTCTTTTGCTAGCACTAGTGCTCCTGCAAGACACTCTAATTGCTTAGGTCCCCTATCGACGTAGTCTCCTAGAAATACTATGAAGGGGCTCCTCTTAGACTCCACTAAGTCTTTGATGTAGCTGACTACACAGAGTAAGCTATCATAGTCTCCGTGTAAATCACCCACAAAGATTAGGTCAGTAGCTTTTCTCTTTAGATTTACTTTAATCAGGGGTTCTTCAAAGAAGACTTCTCTTTTCCTAAAAATTTCCGTCAGCAGTCTAAGTGGGAACCTACTCAGTATGCTTCCCTTTACTTTACCTTCTTCACATATAAGGCTCTTAATCTTTTCTGAAACTATTTCATCAAACCTATTGAGCTTTTCTCCAGACACCACTTAATTAGAAGTCCTTAGAGCATTTAATCCTTTAGTTTTCTGTGTTTAAACTAGTTAAACTATATGTAGGTAAAGCTTAAACCTCTACTCGATAATACTCAAGACGGGTATGAAGAAGTCATTATTCGCTGCTCTCACATCAATGTGTGCAGCTCTATACGCGGTACTAGGCTACTTGTCTTACTTAGGTCTATTCACTCCTGTAATAGGAGTTGTCAGATTCTGGCCAGTAGTCTTTGTTCCAGCAGTATTTTCTGTAGCATTTCACCCACTAGTAGGAGGCGTCGGAGCAGCTATAGGAATATTCATAAGCGACATGGTAATCCACGGCAATGCTCTACTAAGTATAGTTGCCGGCGTTCCAGCTAATTTCCTGTGCTTCTACATTATAGGATATTTATCTAAGAAGCATAGAGATACAAAATATCTGGCAACTATAGTCCCCAATGTCGCTGTGCTGGGCCTCTGTACAGTAGCCTACAAATATAAACTCTTAGACGAACTGGTAGTAATCACATATGCTACAGCGGTTATAGTGGCTCTCGCGATAGCTTTAGTTATCTCAGCTAAGAACAAGAAATGGAAGAGCTTTATGGCAGCATCTTCTATTGGACTACTAGTGGGCTCTCTGTGGATCGGTGTAACTGTGTGGGCGTTTAGCCAGGTATTTATTCTGCCTGGAGGAGCAAAAAACCTCGCTTTACCAGCTATAGTAGCATGGACTCTCTGGGTCTACTGTACAGAAATACCTTTCCTTTACCTGCTAGCTCCTCCTGTGCTAGAAACTCTTAAGAGGACAGGGCTCGGGGATATGCTGTGAAGAGAATAGAAGCGCGAGTTCCCGCAGGAATATCCAGCTTCTTTGCTATATGTGACACTGATTCTAGTGGAAAACCTTTACAGGATCCTCTTAAAATAGGTGCTATTGGTGGAGGCTTTAAAGTACTGCCTCCCGTTAAAACAGCTGTTGAAGTCGAGGAAGCAGATAAAACTTCTATAAGGATATATGTTAATGGAAAGCCGGAGGAAGCTTCTACTTCTCTAAGAGTCGCTGAAAAGATATTTTCAAGAATCAAAGAGAATTTTAATGTAACTGTATACCATGAAATATCTGAGCCTATTGGAGCTGGATTCGGAACTAGTGGTGCTGGAGCACTATCACTAGCTGTAGCTCTTTCTAGAGCAGTTGGACTCAATATTACTCTACTCGAAGCCGCTCAAATAGCCCATGTAGCCGAAGTAGAGGCTAAAACAGGACTCGGTACTGTAGGTGGCCTCCTCTCGCCAGCTTCCTGCGTTATTACTCGTAAGCCTGGCGCCCCAGGCATAGGCTTAGTGGATGGCATAACTGTAGAATCTGAAGTCACTTTAATTGCAGTCTATTTTGGTCCTATTTTAACTAAACATGTTTTAACAGACCCTTCTGTTAGAAAAAGAGTAAACTCCATCGGCTGGAGTACTCTTCACAGTATTCTCAAAAATCCTTCTCTAGAATGCTTTTTGAGCAAGAGCATGGAGTTTGCTAGGGAATCAGGCTTTCTTACTCCTGAGGTAGAGAGAGTAGTGGAGTTTCTTCGAGGAAAGGAGGGGGTCATAGGATATGCTCAGAACATGCTCGGAAACTGTCTACATATTGTAGTAGAAAAAAACCGCTCTGAAGACCTTATATATCTCCTCAAAGAAAAATTCAAGAAAGCTAAAGTGCTGGAATTAAAGCCTACTACACTTACTGTAGAGCTTAAATAGGATTACGTGCTAGGTCAATTAGCTCCCTTGAGATCCCCTAAGTCACAATAAAAAGTCGCTTGACCTTAAGCCGAAAGGGCGTCTATACCATAGATGTAGCCACTAAACTTTTTCAACCTTAAAAACACACTTACTGTCGCCTTTAGCAATACACTTTTCTTCAATAACCTTTACTTTATCTCCCCACAGTTCACTAAAAATTCCTGCAAGTATTCCTCGAAAGAGATGACTATTAGGCTCACTTGATGCTACACCTATACATTCAAAAAGATCTCTGGCTTCAACAATGGATTCTTTTCCCTCCACATATTTACTTACATTAAATTCACCAAAACCCATACCCTGATAACATAAAAGCAGGTATTTGAGCAAATCGTATCTAGAAAAGAAAAGAGAAACTTTTTTAACGTAATCTTTACCTATATTAAATCCTAAATGATAAAGTAACGCGTAACCAGGCTCACCCATACTCTTAATAGACGCAAGAATATTATGAAGATCTTCTAGCGGAAAAGCTATAATACGTGCCTCACCATGAGTAAAACCTCTCTCAATAATAGCAAGTCTACTAGCATAACTTAAAGCTCTAACCCTTTTTTCAAGTTCATTACTACTAATATTAGACTTAGTTATGTCAAGAAATATTACTCCATTTACATAGGGATACCCTGGGTGACCTTGAATTACACAACTTAATACATTTATTTTCTTAGAATAAAACAACTTAAGAGTGTCTATTATCAGACTTACATCACTTCCTAGTTCAAAACTCATAATACATATCCTTCGCCCAGGGAAGTACCTCTCCCTGAGCTTCAATAACTTACACCATAAGAATATATGGATTCAGCACTATTTAAAACTATCTTTAAATAATCAAATACATAAATATCAATATATTAGCATAATTATAAAACATTAGTAATAAAAACAAATATTTAATCCATTAAAAGATAAACATATATTTAAAATACCTAAATTAATAAAATAAAATAAAATAAAATAAAATAAAATAAAATAAAATAAAATAAAATAAAATAAAATAAAATAAAATAAAATAAAATAAAATAAAATAAAATAGTATGAATATATTTTTAATAACGTGAAAATAAAAGAAAAAAGATTAATGTTATTTAGCGAGATTTTCAGCCATACTTGGAAAACACATATGTTTTGAGGAAAAAGCTTGTGTAGTTAAAGATTATCTAAATTATTTATTTTACTTAAAGACTTAGTTGTACAGTTTTATAGCGGGCTATATGGGTTTGCTTAATAAGTCTAGTAGTTTATCCCAAAGTCTTATGAATTTATCTGTTTTTCCGAGAGCATATTCTAAGGCAGCCTTTATGTCATGGATATATGCGGGGCAGCACCCTACAAATATTCCTTCACCGGCATATTTTTTTAAGCATTCTCCAACAATGATATTTGTTTTTCCTGGTACTGGTTTAGCTTCAGGTCCTACTATGATAGCTATCTCTGGTGCATTCTCGAAGTCTTCTAGCTTAAATGTAGTCAGTACTTTAGCAACATTTCTTTCACATGTCGGACAGGGGGTTCCCGAAACTACCTTTACTTTACCCAGCTTTGTTGCAACTTCTTCGGGTTTAGGCCATGTCGGCTCAAAGTAGACACCATATTTCTCGGCGTATTCTAGTACTTCTCTCCAAGAAATTCCCTCTAGCTCTATTTTCTTAGGGTCCGCTTCACCGAGTTTTTCTTGATAAGCATACTTTATTGTCTCTAGTTTCATAGGATCCCAGCCGAGTATTTTTGCTGTTACTGTGTCTAAGGCCACGAAGTCTGTGCTAACTAGAATTAAGCCTATTGGCGCTAATACACCATTTGTTGTAGCCAGTATACCGTCCATTACTGTTAGTTTGAGCTTATCCTTGACTGCCTTAGCTATGTCAATTAAGCCCCAGTAAAGACTCCTAGAGTGCATAATATATCTTTGTCTAAGAGAAACGAGACCATAGAGGTTTTTAATAGAGAGAGTAAGACCCGACAAACCGTGTTTTCTCATAGTTGGAACATTTACTAAAACATCTGCCTCTACAACATATTTGCTCAGCTCTATTTCCCTATAGAGCTTTGCTCCAGCTACACGTACTTTAGTAAATTCACTAAACCTAAAGTTAACTACTCTTACTCCAGCTTTTTTAGCTACCCTTTTAAGCTCCTCAGATTCATAGAGCTTTCTTGAAGGAGTATCTATTACAGGGTTTTCACCAATTATTACTTCGCAACCTGCATTACTAAATAAGACAGCTAAAGCATAGTATACTCTCCTATCAGCTGTAATCCATAAGTTATCTGAGCAGATATTCGGCTTAATCAAAACTTTATCACCGGGCTCTGCAAAAGCCTCAGGTCCACCAAAAGGTTTAAGAACTTTTTCTACAGCCTTAAGTACTTCTTCATCAAAAGGTTTTGGAGAAACTTTTGAAACTACTACCTTAGATCCCATAAGGTTCCCTCATACTAATCTCTCAACAGCTATATATTCCTAAACAGCAGCTAAAACAAGATACAGAGAATGAAGCGAAAGTGAAACAACTGCGAAAGAGTCAACAAATCTCTCCCACCCCCATCTATATCCTATAATAATAGATGCTGCTACAGTTAACAGAGCACCTACTAACATGTAGTTAGCTAAATTGAAAAAGAGAGGCACACATAAAAACGGAATACCCGCTCTTAAGCTATTTAAAAACGTATTAGACGCCTTAGGAAACACTACAAAGCTAGTTCTATCTCCAGCAGCCATGTCGTATTTAACATCGTCTCTAAGGTTTCTCAACTGTAAAAAAGCAGAGTAAAGCATTATTAGAGCTATTTTATACCAACAGCTGCTTAAGGGAGCAGACTCTACATAGAGAAAACCGTAGAGGTAAAGTAGAGCACCAAAGAAAAGGGTATGTGAAAACACATCTAACAAAGATCTTCCCTTTAGTCTTAAAGGAGGAGTACTATAAACAGTACCCAAGAGACATAAAGCTAGATACACAAGAAATACTTCCCTTTTTTGAAGAAACAGAAAAAGAAGTACAGCAACCTGATTTACTAAAACAGCGTATACGTGAATTTTCTTACAGCAGTCTGATACGAGAGGATTATTTTTAGATTTATTGAGAGAATCGCTTTTTAAGTCAAATAAATTGTTTACAGCGAAAGCTGTAGCTAGATAAGATATAAGAGCATATATGAACAACAAGTCAAAAAACAGGTTTTTAGCTCCATCAATATAGCCGAGAACCCCCATCCACAGGTATGCTCTCCAGCCCCTTGGTCTAGACACTTTTACAATACACAAAATGTTCTGTAGAACCTTAATGAAAAGCCTCTGGAATGCAAACATACTGGTTCAGAAATATACCAGTCTAATTTATAGTTTACTAGTAGGCCTTAGAAATACTATAGTGGATCTTATTTGCTGAAATACTTGATTAAATTATGGACAAGCTTTGAGCTGAAGATTGACATAAATTTAGCATTGGCTTGAAATTATTTCAAAGAAAACGCAATAGTAAATTTCACTTAACTATCTGCTGATCTTAAAGCTTATATTAATAAAATTGATTTTCTTTAATCCTTTATTAACTATTTTAACTTAAATTAAGTTTTTCTCCCAGCAAGATACTCTTGTTCTTCCTTGACTACTATGTTTAAGTGTGCTTTACTATGCTTTACGTAGACTCCAGCTATTCTCGGCATAGTTCCTATACCCCTGTCTTCTGAAATCTGAATGCACCATTAAATTCACTATTTCAGAAGGCTTATAAGCTAAGTCGAGCACAACCTTTTCCTATGCTCTATCTTTCTCATCGATTGCTATTAAAACTTTAACATACTTTCTTGCTTCAAGCCAGTAATCAACAGGTTTCTCAGAAAATTTTCCGCAGCTTCGCATATAGTTTAGCTGTTTTACTGGCATATTCATGCTTGAACTCGACTATATTTATCACATTTTGCCTAAAGAAAACTGATTTAAATTTCAGATAGACTATTTTGTTGATGAAAATAACTGTCACAATATATAGTTTTAGCAAACTTTTCTCCAGAAAAGTGGTTAAAGTAAAGGATTTCGTAGACTTCTGCTATAAGCTGGGTACAGATGCTGTTGACTTAGGCTACTACTGGGAGAGCCGAGATGAAATGAGCGAGGTTAAGAAAATTTTAAAAGAATACGGTATGCCTGTGGCCTGCTATATTACTTCAAATGATTTCGCTAAATTGAGTAAAACTGAAAGAAATTTTGAGGTAGATAAGGTGAAGAAAGCTATAGATAATGCTGTCTTCATGGAGTCTACGAAGCTTAGAATATTTGCTGGAGACTATAAGCCTGGTCTGAGCTATGAGACAGCTAGACCGCTTGTAGTAGAGTGCTTAAAGAAGATAGTTGAGTACGCCGAATCTAATGGAGTCACACTAGTTCTCGAGAACCATGGAAGACTCTTTGGTAAAATTTATCAAGTAAAGTCTTTACTTGAAGAAGTATCTTCACAGTACCTTAAACTAAACTTTGATATCGGCAACTGGATGATCGTCGGCGAGGATCCCGTTAAGGCTGCTGAAGAGCTATACAAGGATATAGCACATGTACATGTCAAGGACTGGCGCATTGTAGGGGGAGGATATCGAGGCACGACTATCGGTGAAGGCTTAGTGCCGCTTAGAGATGTTCTTCAAGTACTTAAGGAGAGAGGATACAGAGAATATCTATGCGTAGAGTATGAAGGAGAAGAAGACCCTAGGCTTGGAGTTAGAAAAAGCTTCAATAATCTTAAAAATATTTTACTACAGCTGAAGTAGAGAAAGAGTTCGCTCTATAATTTTTTATTACTAGGTTGAGTAAGTGGTGTTGAGTAACATAAGTATATTTTTACAAGTGTATCCTCGAGTTTTTTAGACCATTATTTATTCTTTTCGAAAAAGAAACACTCAAATATTCTTAGATAACATCACTGCATCTATTATTTACTGCACTATCGTAATATTTTTCAAGTAAAAGTATAGGAAATTTTCGTATGTAATACACTTAATAGAAACACCCTAAGCTTATTCCTCTTAAATCTCTTAAAAAATATAATTAACGTGAAGAGAGGGAGGCTCGAAATAAGCAGAAGAAGGCGCCGTAGAAGAGAGAAAGCTTGTAAAACATGTTTAGTCTCAGTACATGTACAGAAACTCCTGTTAAAGCAATTAGATAGAATAGTAGAGCGAGGATATTATATTAGCCGCAGTGATGCCATTAGAGCAGCTATACGTGATCTAGTAATAAAAATACTAATACTAGAAGAAAAAGATAAAAATATAAGCCTTATGCTTGGAATCAGATAAACATTATATAATTTTTTACCTATTCTAAACTCTTTCACATATATTTCAGCTCTTCTGCTTCCTTTTAAGATACTTAATCTTTCATCTCATATGAGATGATAAAAAGCAGCGCAATACAAAAAGATAAAAATGCTTCTAAGTGTTAAATGTGATCTAGGGATGTGAAGTGCATTGGTAACGGCAGTACTGATGCTAGAGCTAATGGTATCTTAGCTGATACCTCATATACTCCGTTAAATAGTAGTTTTATAGTATCCCTTTCACTTAAAACTACGATTGGCTCCTTTTCTTTGCTCTCGATGCTTACGCTTCCTTTACTCAGCTCTATGTGAACTACTTCGCCTGTCTCCTTTATCTTGATAGTGGCCTCTGCCTCTATTTCTTCACATCTTCTTTCGATTAGTGATCTATATGCTTCAAGTAGCTTCTTTAAATTCAGGATTTTCGCCATAGCTTCATAGCCTATCTTCATTCCAGTAGATGCTCTGAGAAGCTCGTAGAAAGTAGCGTATGGATAATAGGGTGCAGCTACTGTAGTGCTAGATACTCCAAATTCTTTTGACAAGTCTGCTAGAAGAGAGTAGAGTAGATTGAGTAGTGGTTTAGGCTGACCACCGTACTCGATTATATCGCCGTAGCGCTCGCCGAAGTGGACTACGTAAGCTGAATCGTCTTCAGCAATATATGTCATTAAACCCGGCATTTTGAAAACTTTTTCATAGAAATTATCGTCGCGCTCTAGTCGGAGAGGCTCTTTTTCATGCAACTGCTTAACTACATTTAGTTTAGAGTAGTCTACATCAAGTCTACTATAACCTATTTTCTCAGCTTTAGTTTCTATTTTAAGTGATCTAAGAGAAATAGTGATGTAGGCTAGCTTACCAGCGTTCTCGTATCCGAAGTGTCCGTAGCGCTGACGATCACCCCACAGTACTGAGAGAGGATAGCCGTCTTTCTTCATTTTCTCAATAGCGGCGTTCATGAGCTTAGTCATATAGCCTCGTCCACGGTACTCCTGTAAAGTAGCTACACCGCCTATTCCTCCGACAGGTATAGTACAGTCCTCTACAATAAGCTTGAGAGGAAATATGCCTACATGTGAGACTATTTTTCCATCAACTTTTAGGATAAGCCTATTCTCGTAGTTAACTGTATCTTTACACCACACATGAGGATATCTTCGCGGAAAATAGTCTCTCGTGTGCCTATAGCACTTCTCTAAGAAACGCATAAACTCGTCGTATTCTTCCGGCTCAAGATAACTGATACTCATATACAATAACTCATTTAAAGAAATAAATGAGTTAAGACTATTCTCCCATGAAACTAAACTTAAAAGTTCCAATTGATATAACATATATGAATGATGACCGCCTCTGATAAGGACTCGCGGTGACATTAAAACCGCGGGTCTGATCTTCTTAACTTAAATATTTACTACTATTGACTATGATTTTGGTAGATTAAGTTTACTGAGAGAGTTTCTAGGTGTAAGAAAGTAATCTTTATTTACTTGTAAACAAGTATTACTTGATGTCTGTTGTTTCGATAAGAGGTATTGACGTGAAGACGTATAGGAAAGTCAAGGCTATTGCTGCTTTGAGGGGGATAAGAGTAGCTGATGCTGTGAATGAGGCTTTAAAGCTATGGCTTTCAGTAAAACCTCCTCTTATGGCTGAATTGGAGGAAATAGAGGAAGAGGCTAAAGTAAATAGAAGAGCATATGAGGCTATGAAAGATCATCTCTTCTCTAAGTATAAAGGACTTTACGTCACGTTTAGTAAAGGTAGGTTTCTTGGTGCCTATAAGACTTTAGAAGAAGCAGCTGAAGCTGTGGAAAATGCTGGAGGAAAACACGGGTTGATAGAATTAGTAGGAGAAGAAGAAGTAGAAAAGGTGAATTTAGGTTGGAGTCTAATAGAATTAGAGTAATCAAGGGAGAGTATAGCTACGAAGAAAAACCTCCAGTGCCTATAGTACCCATTAGAGTATACTCTCCGACTAAACAGAGGTACATAGATATTAAAGCAAAAATAGACACTGGTTTCTCAGGAAGTCTTCTCCTCTCACTAGATAATTATCTTAAACTTAAGCTACATTTATATGAGAAGTCGAAAGTCTACGGTGTCTTCGCTGGAGGCTATGGAATAGAGCTGAGGAGATCTAGAGGCTTCATTGAACTGAACAATACTCTGATTCTCTGTGATGTGTATACTTCTATCTTAGCTAAAAGGAATATACTTGGTAGGGCTATTTTAAATAGATTTAAGTTAATTTTATGGCTGAAAAACAATATAGTTGAAATACACTTAATCTAAAGAATTTTCTTTTGAATATAATTGAATAATCCATTGTTTACGTGGAGTACTAGATAGTGTTAGTCTGTTGGAAAGGGCTGTGGTAGGTGTGGAACCTTTTCGAGAATCATAAATGTTTCAGTAGATGCTATTTCGTCTAGTTTTGCTAGATAGTGTATGAGAAAGTTTGTCAAGTGATTCCAGGATTTTATCCATATTTTAAGCGCTATATCGTATTCACCTGTGACTATGCATGCTTCCTCTACGAATGGCATGTCTTTATGTTTTCTACAGTCTTCTATTATCTTCTCTGCTATCTCTATCTGGTTTCTCTTAACTGCTCCCAGCCCTCTCTTTACTTTAACCATGACTATTGCTGAGTAGTTGTAGCCTAGCTTCACAGGATCTACTACTGCCCTATAGCCGAGTATGTAGCCCTCTTTTTCTAACCGTGCTACACGCTCATTGACAGTGGTACGGGGTCTTTTAATCTTCTTAGCTAGTCTCGATAGAGGTATTCTGCCGTCTCTCTGTAAGAGCTCTACTATTTTCTTGTCAAGCTCGTCTAACATATGAAAAGGAAACAGTTTAGATATATTAAGGTGAGGGAGCTACTCCAGGTACTTTGGGGAAAGGCACTGCTTCCCATATGTACTTCAGCTTCATCACGTATCTCGTAAACCGCTCTACTCCTAAACCAAATCCAGCACTAGGAGGTATTCCTATATCTATTAGCTCGAGGAACCACGAATACTTCTCCAGAGGCTCTCCAAGGCTCTTAATGCGCTCACGTATTTTCTCCGGCCTGTACTCGCGCTCTCCTCCATCTATTACTTCCCCATAGCCTTCGGGTAAGAGCAAGTTGAAGTCTCTGTTGTACTCAGGGTAGCTGGAATCCGGCAAGTAGTAGAATCCTCTTGAGGTAACAGGATAATGCGTTATCCAGACGAAGTCTCCTACTATTTTACTGAGAGCTGCCTCTCCCTCCTGTGTAAACTCTTTGCCCTCTGGTGTCATATATCCGTGTTTCTCGAGAAGTTCTACAGCATCAATATAGCGAAGCCTCTTAAACGGCTTGCTCGGGACTCTTAGCTCTACACCATATTTCTCTAGAATCTCGCCACATTTCTCTCTGACTTTCTTTAAAGTATAGATTATCATGTCCTCTGCTAAACTCATCACGTCGTCTATTGTAGCATGAGCCCACTCTACGTCAAGTTGAGTAAACTCGCACAAATGTCTCCCAGTCTTCAAGTTCTCGGGAGGCTCTTCTCTAATGTTTCTTGCAACGAAGAATACTTTCCCGAAGCCAGCTACGCTAGCCTGCTTATACATTATCACACTTGATGTAAGCTCGTATTCAACACCATATAGCTTTGTCTTCAGCTTACGCGCACCTCTTAAACCAGGATCACTACATGGACTAGCCATAGGTGCCAAAAGCTCAGTAAAGCCTTTCTCGTAGAGAAACTCTCTTAAGTAATATAGTATCCATTGCTGTACTTTCAAGATATCCCTGTACTTAGGGTCTCTTAAAACAAGATAACTGTATTTTACGAAGTCTTCTACCCTGCTAGGATCTAGCTTTATAGTAACTGTCTTCATGGGTGTAGTCACTGCCTAAGGTAATAAAAATCTTACCATCAATTAGACAATTTTTTCTTTTTATAATATGGCATTTAACCCATTTTTTAGATAATATTAGTCTATTTAACTATTTTTTGAGAAAAATATCGTCTAGTATACTACATCACCGAAGGGTAGGTAAAGACTCATATACTTTAATGCTCCATAGTCTACGTGCGCAGATTAGAGTTTCTGATAGTAGGTCTTCCCGACGACATTAGAAGACTAGTCGAGATTGGCGAGTTTGAGCAGGCTTTAGCTCGTATTGACAGGTGGATTAGGGATGAAAGAATACCGGAGTTGATGAGGCTTAGATTAGAGTATGAGAAAGAGAGACTGAGAAGAATTGAGTACGACTATTCTTTGTCGAGAGAAGAAGCTTTTAGCAAGCTTGAAGAAGAAATTCCTGATTTAAATGAAGAAGATTTTGAGAAGTGGATTAGAGAAGGATATATTGACTGTAGGTTGATAAATGGTAAATTGAAATTTTTCAGAGCCTTCTTGCCGAATTTATTTAGGTTCTGTGAGGAAGCTGAGAAAAGAAGAGTTAAGAAGGTGGATGAAAAGCGTGAGAAAGCCCGAAAAGCTCTTCACGAGCATGTTGATCAGCTTATAGAATTGGGACAAAAGACTGGTCAAAGGTTTCTTCTTCCTGTAAAAAATACCGTTAGAATGAAGATTACTGTTAAGCCTGGAGTAGTGCCTGTAGGCGAGAAAGTTAGAGTATGGATGCCTCTTCCGCGTAGAGACCCTCTGCAGCCTGAGGTAAAGATTATATCAGCTAAGCCAGATCCTGTGCACGTAGCTCCTGAAAGCCATGTTCATAGGACAGTATATTTTGAGCAAACTGTTGAGAGTGAAGAAGAAAGCCTAGAGTTTGAGGTGGTTTACGAGTATTCCGTGAGAGGATTCTACCTCAAGGTAGATCCGTCTAAAGTAGAGCCATATGATGAAAGCAAGGAAATATACTTAAAGTACATTGCTGAAGAGCCTCCTCACATAGTCTTTACTCCTTACTTGAGAAAGCTGGCTGAGAGAATAGTAGGCAGTGAAAAGAACCCCTATCTTAAGGCTAAGAGGATATACTACTGGATAACTACTCACGTCAAATATGCTTCAGCGTACGAGTACTCTACATACGAGTGTATAAGCGATTATGTTGCTAGGAATCTTAAGGGAGACTGCGGTATGCAGGCGCTACTCTTCATAACCCTCTGTAGGATAGTAGGTATACCCGCGCGCTGGCAGTCGGGATGGTACATAAATCCGTATCTACAGTCTCCACACGACTGGGCTCAGTTCTACATTAGACCTTATGGCTGGCTTTATGCAGACTGCTCCTTCGGAGGCGCTAGGAAAAAGGAGCCTAAATACTATGAATTCTACTTCGGCAATATAGATCACTACAGACTAGTAGCAAATATAGCTATTTCAGAAGACTTTGATCCTCCTAAACAGCACATTAGATCAGACCCTGTAGATAATCAGCGAGGCGAAGTAGAGTGGCGTGGAGGAAATCTCTACTACGATAAATGGAGCTACAAACTCGAATTAATCAAATACGAGAAAGTGAAATAGCTATTTCGAGTACAAACTATTCACTTATTTGAGTACTTCACTTATAGAAGTCAGTATTAAATACCTATAGTAAAGGTATTTTTGATGAAGCTGAGCGAAGTACTTCAAAATATTCACAGGGACTCTTTTCCAGCCAAAATGTTTATTGAAGAAGCAGTTAAGTACTGGAAAATGCAAGGTATAGAAGCAGCCTTAGTTATTGCCACTGATGAAGACGCTGAAGTCAGCGGCTGGAGTAGTATAGACGAGTATATAAGGTATCTAACTGAAAGAAGTTTCGACGTAATGCACCTACCTGTAGAAGACCATAGTGCTCCTACAAATATAGAGAGCCTTATGCAGGCACTTAGCTGGCTTAGAGAAAAAGTCGAGTCTGGTAAAAGGACTGTAGTACACTGCTACATGGGAATAGGCAGGACTAGCACTATCCTCGTGTGTTTTCTCATGAAATTCTATGGCATGAACCCTAAGAAGGCTATAGCTACAGTCTTTGAAAAATATGGTGTAGAACCAGAAACTTACAGCCAGTACCGCTTTATATACTGGTTTTACAAGAATCTCGTCGAAAGGTAGAGGAGCTAAGCAAAAAGAGTATTAGTAAGAAAAGTGGAGAAAAAGTGTGAGAATAGAGTCTACTCCCTTAGGCTTATATGTTTTACACTACTCACTTAGCGAAATAACGTACTCTCTTGTAGTAAATTCTGCTCGCAAGTACTTAAGAAAAAGAGACTTCTTACACTATGCCAGTCAGTTCGTACCTCGTAGAATAGGGTCAGAAACATGGGCTCTCGCCTGGGCCTACATAAGAGAAGTAGACGACGTTATAGACTCTCCCTGTAATACTTCCCATAGACTAGAGATCATTAGAAATGAGTGGCAAGTAGTACAAGAAATTAAGGAAAATATCTTTACTTACAGAAAACCCATGCCCTTTAGATATTTTTGGCTAAACCAATTCATCGAAAACTTAGAGAAGTACTACTCTAGCAGAGAGCGTGCTGAAATATGGAGCACTATACACGACCTCTATGAAAGCGCTATTCTTGACGCAAGGAGAGAAGGGAAAGTCTTATCTCGAGAATTCATGTATAGACTTTTAGAGAAGAAAGCCGTATGTTTCTTTAAGCTATACTTTCTTGTAGGGAAGCTTAACCTAGAGAAATACCTAAATGAAATAGCTGAGTGCTTAGGACTAGCGCTCGGAATGCTAGATGATGCACTAGACATACTCTATGATTGGAAAAGTGGCTACATAAATGTGACAGCCGAAGACCTAGAGGAACTCGGACTCTCCTACGATCCTAGAGACAGAGAGTTTATTTACAGAATATTGAAAAAGAAGCTACTTCATAAAAAGAGTCTTGAGATTTTGAGGCTACTTTTTAAGGCAAGAGCTCTGGCCTGGAAATTAAGGAATAGTATTGTCAGAAAGCTCATTTTAAGGCTAAGCGAGATATTTGCAGCTCCAATACTTGAAGGGAGATTTATTCCTGGAGAAAAATACTTTTTTAAAGGCGGGCGCTTACTCCTAAAGATACTGCCTGAGAATGAAGAAGCAGCCTATGAAATAGGACACAAGTTAATAAGCCTTGTTCTCTCGGTACCACAGATATCCCCCCTCTTAATTAAGACTTGGGTTAGATTAATTGAAAAATATTGAAAGGGACTGTAATATTCTAATTATTAGTATATTATCTTCACTTGAAATAGTCTACTCTATATTACTCGTAAAGCATTTCAACTTGTTGCAAAAGAGATATATAAATATTTCTGCTCTATAAACAAAAATCATATATTTCCTAGCTACTGACTGCTTTTGGGATAATGGACACGAGTTTACTAGCTGTATCCTACTACCTCTTCGGCAAAAAGGTCGTGGAAAAAGCTCGAGAAATTCTTCTTTCTAAACGAGACCCAGTAGAAGCTGTAGTAGAGGGAATAAAAGTAATTGAAGAAGACCCCAGCATAGATAGCGTAGGTATTGGAGGCATACCTAATATCGACGGAGAATTAGAGTTAGACGCAGCTATCATGGATGGAAAAACTCTTCGCTGCGGCGCTGTCGCTGCTGTCAAAAAAGTAAAACATCCAATTTCCCTCGCTAAGAGAGTTATGGACTATACACCGCATGTAATGATAGTAGGCGAAGGAGCACTAAAATTAGCTAAGCTAGTTAGAGAAGAAATTCTCGACACACCGGCTGAGGAAAGCTACGTTAAGTTCCTTCAGAAAAGAAAGAGGGCTAAGCGTAAGAAAAGTAATAGTAGTATCTTTGATGAAATAAAAGAAGCCACTGGGATCTCTGAGCTTCATGACACTATAGGGGCTATAGCAGCTGTAGGAAAATGGTTTGTTGCAGGAACCTCTACAAGTGGTCTTGCATGTAAGTTTCCTGGACGAGTAGGAGATTCTCCTATCATAGGTGCAGGACTATACGCAGACAACGACTTAGGTGCAGCAATATGCACAGGTTTTGGAGAAGCCATCATAAGAGTAGTAGCAGCAAAGTCTGCGCTAGACCTTATAGGAGAGGGCTGTACAGCTGAGGAAGCTGTAGTAGAGGTTGTCAGGAAAGTAAATAAATTAGCTGAGAAAGAGAAAATCCCCTACCGTCTTGGAATAGTCGCCGTAGATAAAGACTTGACTATAGCGGCTGCCGCGAACTTTAAGTTCAAATATGTTTACTGGACAAGCGAGGAAGACGAAATAGTGCTCAGTGAAGCTATTTTAATAAAATCTACTGACTAAGTCCCCTTAGCAGCTCTTTCGTAGTTTTGATAGATTTTACGAAAATAGTCTTTGTTTTAAGACTCTGTAAAGCCTCTCTAACATCTTTATCAGGAAGCGTGCTTAAGTCTAGGCAAAAAACTAGTCCATAGTAGTAAGCTATCAGGTAAGGATCTATTCTCAGTACTAAGTCGACTTTATCGGCTAGCTTGAGAAAGTCTTCGAGAGACTCTACTACAAACACTTCTTTAGCCATTATTATCGACTACTCTCTACTGCAAATAGTCCTAATTTTTAAAATAGGCCGTATGCTTTCTTCGCCAATTTTTTAAACCAGTGTGAGTTAATTCAGCGCTGATAGCATGATAGACTTAGCCGTACTCTTCGCGGTTCCACTCATAATAACCTTAGTGTCAACAAGATACGTCATAGACTTCTTGAAAAAGAGAAAACTAGTAGCTCCTGACGCACATAAACCTGATAAACCGCTTGTACCTAGAATAGGAGGCATAGCTATCTTCACTGGAGTGACTTCCGGAATATTAGTTGCAATGCTTCTCTTTCATGCAAAACTGATTGACTGGCAAACCTTACTAAGAATACTGGTGTTTTACTCTGTTTTTTCGTTAACCGCGCTAATCGGCCTCATAGATGACTTAAAGGTACTTAGGGCTAAAGTGAAAACAGGACTCACGATTCTCGGTGTAGTGCCTCTTCTCGTAGCAGCTTACCTCAATATAATCACTATAGGTAGACCAGAGCTGCCGATCATAGGAAGGCTACGCATGACCCTCATATACTGGTTCCTACTTCCACTAGCAGTAGCTGCTCCTGCCAATGCAGTAAATATGCTCGAAATAATGAATGGCATAATGCCTGCCACATGTTCCATCGCTCTTACAGCAACGCTAGTCTCGGCGTTAATCCTAGGAGGAAGAGTAGAAGCTGTCTACATATCGCTAATACTTCTCGGAACACTAGTAGCCTACTACCATTATAATAAGTATCCAGCAAGAATTTTCAGCGGAGACATGGGTAGCCTATCCGTCGGTGCTGCTCTAGGAGCTTTAGCTGTAATAGGTAGACTAGAGTTTATAGTAATGGTTACTTTATTCCCTCATATAATGAACGCGTTCTACGTAATATCCTCTGTCCGAGGACTTAAAGAACGGCGAGAAATACTTAGACCAACAGTAGTCAAGGAAAACGGACTAATAGAGGCCTCACTAAATCCACAGGCACCACTCACACTCGCACGCTTAATCCTAGCTAAAGGCCCCTTAACAGAAAAACAGATAGTAGACGCCGTAATCCTACTTGAAATAGCTGCAAGCACTTTAGCAGTGTGCTCCGCGATCTTAATGAAAATATATTAACATGAAACAGTATACTAGAACAAGTGATGAAGAACCGGGTCCTGAAGCAATGATGTAGTGTGGCATCGCTGATAGAAAATTCTTTTGGCTTACATTCGCTGGGTTTATTTCTCTCTTCGCGAGTATTAATTATGCCTCGTGTAGAGAAGTATTCTTTTGGAGAGATAGTGATTGACGAAAAAACCTATACGAGAGACTTAATTATTACGCCGAGCAAGATAATGCCTAACTGGTGGAGGAGAGCGGGACATGAGCTCTGCTTAGATGATATAAGGGAGGTTTTAGAGGAAGATATAGAAGTTCTTGTTATCGGGACAGGCTATAGTGGTCTTATGAGAGTTCTTCCTGAAGTATATGAAGCTGCAGAGAAAAAAGGTATTAGGGTCATTACTGAGAAGAGTGCTGAGGCTTGTAAAATATACAATAGGCTTTTGAGTGAAGGAAGGAGAGTAGCTCTAGCTATACATTTAACCTGCTAGCCTTTTCTGTTGTTCTCATAGTATTTTATTAGCTCTTCTCGAGAGAGCTCGTGTAGCTTTAATGCTATTCCTATAGGCATTATGTAGACTGGGTGCTCGTTCTCGCTAGCACTGATTATTTTCCTAACCTCGTCGTCGTAGAAAGCTCCTACAGCTACTGTTCCAAGCCGTAGAGCCGTGGCTTGAAGATAGATATTTTGACCCACATGACCTACCTCTATGAGAACATACCTGACTCCTCTTTCCCCGTAAAACTTTGTTGTTCTCTCATATATGGCTACTATCACGATGCTTACAGGCGCCTTCCGGACCCACTCTTGGTTTAAAGCCGCCTTAGCTAGGCTTTCCCTCACATCCCCCTCCTTGACTAATACCAGACTATGTCTCTTGACATTGTACTTGTATACTCCTGCTTTTAGAAAATACGTCTTATTTATGGCAACACCATTTTCTCCTACCACTACATAGAGTTCTAGCGGATAAGTCGCTCCCGCGCTAGGAGCAGCTCTAAACGATCTTTTCACATCAGTTATTCCCTGCGCAGCCCAGAGTATCTGAGAGAGATGCATAAGAAATAGAGGCTTATCTGAGTATTCTCGTATGCTTCTTCTGCGAGCTATAGCTTCTTCTAGGCTCATAGGCCCCTTAAGCGATGGATAGGGTAGTAGTATTTCCTCCTCCTTTACTACTAGGCCGTTGTTTCTGCGGGGCTTCTCCGGCTTTATAAGAGTGAAAATAGTTAATATAGTCGTTACAACTAGTATGAGGGCTAGTAGGAGAGGTAGAAGCCTTACTTCAGACTCCATAATTCTTCATCGTTGTTCTATATAATAAATTTAACTTTAAAGAAGTAAGCTGTTCTGAGCACAGTACTATATGTAAGTAAAATGAGAGTATATATTTGCTTTAGTAGTTATATCTAAGGGAGTACCTTGAGAGAGGAATATGAGTTATTCTCACGCCCTATTAAGGAAAATGAAGTAGTTTTCATGTTCTTTGGATACTCTTCAGTAGTATTTCGTGTAGGAGAATACACTATAGGAGTAGATATAGCATCACTACCTCCCGAGATATTTGATAAAATAAGTAGAGTTAATTTTGTGCTTTATACTCATAGCCACAGCGATCACTTTAACTTAGATACTGCTCTGAAAGCCTATGAGAGATGGGTATCTGTAATAATGGCAGAAGAAAATACTCACAAAGAGCTCTACCCCTACTTACCTTCAAGTAATTTAATAAAGCTTAAGCCTAGGGTCAAAGCTCGAATAAGAGATTTAACAATAATAGCTATTGAGGGAAAACATGTATGCCCTATACTTCTTTACTTTATTTCATATGGGAAAATAACTATATTTCACGGAGGAGACTCGGGTTACGTAGATCTTTCTAAGATGAGAGCTAACATAGCTTTCGTCCCAGTAGGATACCCTTCACCAACAGCTTCTCCGGAAAATGCTGCAAGAATGGTGGAGGATCTTGAGCCAGAATATACTATCCCTATTCACGGGAGAGATATAGACTTTAGAGACTTCAAAAGAATAATTGAAGAAAGAGGTATTAAAACTAAGATAATTGAGCCAACTATAGGAAAGGTTTATCTAATTGAAGTATCATAATACTATTAGTAAACTTTAATTAGCTCTATAGTATAGCACTCTAAGTGAAACAGAGTTCACATTAGAAGGTAATAGTGTCTCTTATTTACTCCCCCAGAATACTTTAAACTCGATGAAACGCCTACTGAACATATCACTTACGTTAATAATGATAGGACTACTAGTAGCCGCGTACTCGATACCTCCTAAAGTCGCTGAGAAAATGATAGAATTAGCTGAGACTGCTAGAGACCAGCTAACTCTAAGGCTCAACTTACTAAACGAAACTACAGTCAACGCCACCATACTGAGTCAAGTAAATGAAAGCCTAACTCTCGGAGACAGTCTACTACAGGCAGCAAAAGACTCGTATAGCGCTGGAAACTATACTAAAGCAGCAAACCTAGCTCTAAGCGCTATGAAACTTTATAAAGAAGCAATATGCCTGCTTTGCGACTACTTGGAAAACGCATCACCTAAGATAGAGAAGCCTCAAAAAGAAAATGCTACTAAGTGTCCAGGACTCCTAGTAGCTATTGAACGTCACTTAGCTGTAATTCAGCACTTAAGATCAGTGCTCAATAGCCTGTCTTCAAAGGGATTTAATACAACAGAAGCTTATAATGTACTAGGTCAGGCTGAAAGTCTTTTACTTCAGGCTAAAGAGCTTGCCGCTAGTACGAAGAATTGTAGTGAAGTAGCTCTACTAGATGCCAAGGCCGTGAGTCTTATAGGAAAAGCCATGAAGAGTGTTAAGAAGGATATTGCTGAAGAAGCTAGAGAGAAGAGAATGGAGAAGGTGTTAGAAAAGATTAAGGCGAAAATAGAGTCTTTAAAGAGGAAGGGTAGTGTTAATGAGACCGAAGTAGAGAAAATGAAGAAGATACTAGAACATATATGTAATAAAACGAAGAAAGCTAAAGAAAAAGCTAAAAAGGCTTTAGAAGACGCCACAAACTTAATTAAGAAGGCAAAAGAAAAAAGTAAGAAAGGAGTAGAAGGAGAGAAGGAGAGCCATGTACCTCAGCAGAAGAAGGATGAAGGCCGTAAAAACAGTAAGAAAGGCAAGCGGAAAGGTGGTAAGAGCTAAAATACTACTATTTTTAACAGCTATTTTAGTTAGCATAGTTGCTGCTCAGCCTAAACTATATACTTCTCTTAAACTTTCTTTTGAAATATATGAAAATGGTCTTGTAAAAGTAAACTATATTGTAGTGCTTAAGAGCAACATGACTCTTATAACTGAAGTCCCTCTCATGGGATCGCCCTACATCGAAGACAATACGGCATATATATTCGTCCTAGATGAAAAGGGACTACCAGTAGTCTTTAATCTAAGTCAGAACACAATCAGTGTTGAGACTCTTGGAGTAAATTCTCTCAATATAACTTACTTCACCTATGATTTAACTAGTAAAGAGAAGGCTATTTGGAAATTTGAAGTAAACTCGCCAATAAACTTCACGGTAATACTGCCCGAGAATGTTACCATTGTAGGTTTATCAGCAGTTCCAATAAAGATTGATACCGTAGATCACCATGTGGTAGTAGTTATGCCTTCAGGTAAACAGTACATAGAATATATTCCCTCAATTCCTAAAAGCAGTGCTCCAAAGAAATCTTCAGAAAAAACCTCGCAAAAGCCTTCCACAGAGAAGAAGGAGAACATTTTCCCAGAAAACATTGTACTCTTTATTGTTCCTGCACTAGCCGCAGTGCTTGTCTTAGCAGTTTTTCTCGTGAAGAGAAGGAGTAGCATTGTGCTGACTGAAGAAGAGGAAGTTATTGTTAATGCTTTAAAGAGATATGGTGGTAGAGCATATCAGTTCGAAATAGCTAGAGAACTTCCCTTCCCTAAAACTACTTTGTGGAAATATGTTAGGAAATTAGAAGAGAAGGGAGTAATACGCATAGAGAAGAGAGGCGTGCAAAACTACTTGATTTTACTTAAAAAGATTTAAATTCTATATAATTTTAATATATATTCTTTATTCTTCTCACTAATTCTATTTAGCCATCTGAAATAGGCTTCTTCATAATCTTTACATCGATATAGATAGTTCTTAACAAAATCTAAGTGCATTCTTATTAAGAAAACTAAATCATTATTATTAAGCAGTTCTCCACAAGCAACAAGAACTTCCAGCGGTAAAGGAACATAGTCTTTTGGCTTAACTATTACTGCGCTGTGCTTCTTCAGACAATTTAGCAGCCTTCTAGCACTATACTCTACTAAAGCTACAGTTTCTTCAGCAGAGTACTCTAGTATTCTCTGGCACTTATCTTCTATTACCTTCTCGTCTTTAGAAATTAGAGCCTCTCTCCAGGCTTCTACATTGATTTTCTCTGTAATAAGTGTTCTAGCTGTAAGGAGAACTATTTTTTCACAGAATTCTATTTCGGTGAGCTCGTTTCCTAGAGTCTTGTAGCACACTATGTCGACTTCTCTAATAGAGAGGATAGTTTTTAGTAAGCTGTACAAGGGCTCTAAGTAGTAGTATCTTTTAGAGTATACTAGATCTAGCTTCATGTACTTTAGCAGGTCTCTTAGAAACTCTGAGAAAGAATTGTTGCACTGAATATGTTCTCTGAGTATTCTCTCGGAGCTCTTAGGTAGTGGGAGTAGAATTCTGTCTAGGCGTCTGTCTGCGATATCTTCTACAGCTTTTTCTACGAAGAACTTCAGACGTGGCATAGCGTAAACTATTAACATATATTCAGGAGTACTTTACTAGAGGAATTATATGGTTTACTTCGTGTACTCTCAAGAGTACTCAAGATATGATTTCGGTAAAAGTCATCCGCTGAGACCAGAGAGATATTACTTAACCTATCTGCTAGCCAAAGAGTATGGACTATTCAGCAAACTAGATCTCGTAGAGCCCGAAATCTTTAGTGAGGAAGTACTACAGCTAGTGCACTCGAGGGAGTACATCGACTACGTTAAAGAAATGTCTAGGAGGGAAGAGGGCTACTTAGATTATGGAGATACACCGGCTTTTAAAGGCTGTTTTGAAGCATCTTTTCTACATGTAAGGGGTACTCTTACCGCGGTAAAGAAAGCTATTGAAACAGGTGAGCCCGCCGTTAATATAGCTGGAGGCTATCATCACGCTAAGAGAAGTAGTGCTGGAGGTTTCTGTATATTCAATGACATAGCTCTAGCGGTAAAGTATTTAGAGGAAAGGGGTTACCGAAAGATAGCTGTAGTAGATACTGATGCTCACCACGGTGATGGAACACAGGAAATCTTGTATAGCGATGACGTTCTGAAAATAGATATCCATGAAAGTGGAGAATACCTTTATCCAGGCACAGGCTTCGAAAACGAGCTTGGAGTCGGCGACGGCTACGGATACATGGTAAATATTCCTCTACTACCCTACAGTGGAGACACCGTATTTTTGAAAGCCGTGTACGAGCTCGTAATTCCGCTAATAAAGTGGTATAGGCCACAAATAATAATACATCAACTCGGAGTAGACACGTACAGAGGAGATCCTCTAACACACATGGCTCTCTCCATAAGAGCATATGAGAAACTAGTATCTGTGTTGATAAGTGTGCTCAGCGAAATTTCCTCAAAGTACGTAGTAGTAGGCGGAGGAGGGTATTTGCTTTACGCTGTTCCGAGGGTATATGTTATGATATCTGCAGCGCTAGCCGAGACAAAATTAAGCAAGGAAATTCCCTTGAAGTGGATTAAGTTATACGAGAAGAAAATAGGTGAGAGAGCTCCGCGTTTTCTCTACGAAGAAGCTACTTGGGGGAGAGAACCTGCTAAAGGCTTTCCAGAAAAACATGTTTTAGCACTTATAGAGCGATTAAAGAAAAAATTAAGCGATATTCATGGAAATATATTCTAAGGACTCTATATTATTACCGTATATTATCTTCACTATATGCAGAAAAAACACCTCAAAGTAGATAAATAATAATTATTTAGACGAATTCACTTGTATATAAAAAGACTTATATTTTTCTTTCAGCATAATCTATTGTGACTAGTTTGATGGAAATAAAAGAAAGAGTCGAAAGGTTTACCGAAGAAGTCTTTGATGAGAAAAATATGAAAATTCTCCACTATCTGCCCGAAGACCCTAGGAATTTTGCAAAAGTCTCTAGACTGGCGAAGCTTCCTTACGAAACTACTAGATCGAGATTAATAAGACTTATTAAAGAAGAAGGTGTGCTCAAGATAACAGCTAACGTCGACTACTATAAGCTGGGGCTAAGCCTATACACTGTAATAGCATCCGCTAGATTTTCGCTAATCTCGGAGGTAAGAAAATTGCTTAAAACAAAGTATACCTTAACTATAACTCGCTGCTATAGCGGATGCAATGGATATGTTGTAGACTACTGTTTCCCTATAGGTCGTGAAGAAATCCTACTAAGCTATCTCTCAAAACTACGTGAATCAGAAGTCTTCTCTAGACTCCTTATCTTCAAGCGAACTCCACTAAAAATAAACCGAATAAACTTCCTGAAGTACTATGATTTAAACAACCACAGCTGGAGGACATCATTTAGCGAGTGGGCTGAAGAAGTAATCTCAGCCCCTATATCTAGCGAAAAAGTCCCCTTCGAGGGACCTAAAATAGCTATCTTCGATCCCACGGACTTAATAATACTTAGAGAACTTGAAGTAGACGGAACTACAGACTTCGTCGCGTTAGCGAAAATAGTGGGAATAACTCCTCAGGGAATACGCTACCACTACTACAGGCATATCGTAGGAAAAGAGCTCATCGATGGATACGATATCTCCATATACACTTATCCTCCGCCGCTTACAATCAGCTACGCAGGTATCTTTAGCTTCAATGGATTCGACAATCTCTGCCGCTTCATAAACGCTACCTATGGAAAACCCTTCGTGCACGCCTACGCCAAGATATTTGGTGAAAACAAGTTACTAACACACCTAAGAATACTTTCAACAGATCTGCCAGAATTCTTTGAGGCACTAGACTATTTATGCGAGAAAAGAGTAATACAGGGATATTTCCTCGCACAACTAAATGAACAGAAATCCACTAAGTACACTGACCCCTACCACAACTTCTCTAATGGTGTCTGGAGAATAGACGAAGCCGACTTCATGGATAAAATCGAGAAAGCGAGATCGCTTACTGGAGTCAGGTTCATTTAGTATGCCTTAAGAGCTCTAGTAGCTCTTCACGATGTCTTCTCACAAGCTCTAAGAGAGAAGTAGAAAGCACACTACAAGTAACGTCTTCTACTCCAAGAATCTTCTTCACTTGAGCAAAAAAGTCTCCTCCCTCAACTTTACTAAATTTGCTTAAACGCTCAGCTACTTCAGCAAGCTTATCCGAAGAAAAACCTATGTCCTCGTAGACCACAAGACCCATATCCTCGATCTCAGACCTTACTGCAGAAGGCAGCTGCGTGCGGGTTATCAGAATCATCTCATCCGGCTTATAGAAACTCTTGTACATCTGAACTAGCCTATACTCCTTAACCCGCCAACTCTTCCTCGACTCCTCCCTCTCCTCTAGCCGCATCTTCTTTAATCCCATAGCTTCCCCTAAACCCTCAAAGAGACCCTTCAGCCACAGAAGTCGCCACTCCTCAGCAGACATCGCTCTACTCCACCAGCCTCTCAGATCTCTGGCCCGCCTATACCAGTCCTCGAGCTCCTTGCACTCGATGATAACGTTAGGTCTCTTTACTGGAGGCATTTTATCTAGCTCAAGAATATTCATAACACTCCCTCCGTACACCAGAAAGTCCGGGCGAAGACACACGTAAAGCTTCCATATCTTCCTCAAGTCCCCTGAATCCTCCCAAGCTACTGGTCGAGGAGCCTCAATGAAAAAACTTAGTCTACCACCACTCTTAGTCTCTACAATACAGTTAGGAGGGATTATCCTGACTTTTTGCCGAGCATTTCTCTCCAAGTAAATATACCCATGTTCCGGATACACTATCCTCCCTTCTCTAGCTAGGTGTTCTACGAGGCTTAAGAAAACCCATGTCTGATAAATAGTCCTCATGTTTGTTCTCAAGGAAGTCCTTATAGCCGCTGAAGCTTTGCTCAGAAACTCGTCTAACGTAATATTTCCAGCAAACAGGTCAAAAGTATATACGAAGATCTTTTTCTTCAAATGCTCACGAGGATCATCTAAAAAGCTCTTCAGCTCTCTCGTGAAAGTAAGTCCTTTGAGTTTAAGCACTTCTTTGACCTCCTCTACTTTAGACCCTAGGTTTTCAACCCACTCTTCCGCCTCCTTAATAGCTTCAGGACTAACTACACTATAGAGAAACTTCTCTCTAAAAACATCGGTTTGCTTGAGGAAAACTTGCTGCTCTATCTTACTCATTTTAAGTATATGTCTTTCACCTATTTTGAGCTGCTTTCTTAAGTCTTCGTATACGTCGAGCCAAGAATCATTCATTTCTAGGAAATACTCGAATAAAACCTAAATTAATTTAGTCTCTCAGCTCTCTCCTAGGCTTTTCTAAGCCCAGCGCTAGAGCTACTGCTCCGTAGAGCACAATATCTCCTCCGAGAGGTGTGGCCTTTATTTCGGGGGCTCTGTTGATAATGTAGTCTTTTACAGCCTCCTGTAGAGGATCAATTATATACTCTTTGTTGTTTAATGCGACGCTTCCTCCAACAGTTATTAGACTAGGGTCATACATGTCTATTATGTTGGCGAATCCTACTGCATTGAATTTCTGAATAAGCTTTAGTGCTCTTAAAGCAAATTCATCTCCCTGTCTTACAGCATCGAAAAAGTCTTTTGCAGTAAAGTCTCCGCTCAGAATAGTCTTCTCTACTCTCCACTCTTCTTTAAGTAGCTTCACGAAACGTGGAATACTTCTGCCAGAACAGTAAGCTTCCCAGTGACCTCTCTTGCCACAAGTGCACTCAAGTTTGCCGTAAGGATCTATCACTGTGTGTCCTGGTTCACAGAAGTTTCCATCCTTGCCTAAGAGCAAGTAGCCGTCAACATAGGCTCCTCCGCCTATCCCAGTACTAATGGTCACATACACTATGTTATCTCTGCCTCTACCTGCTCCAAAGTATTTTTCGCCTACAACTGCTGTAGTACAGTCATTGAGCATTCTAGCAGGTTTATTGAATTCTTTTTCAAGAGGCTCTACAATAGGTATTTCTTTAAAAGGAAGGTTCGGGGTTTTCAGAATAACGCCTCTTCTTAAGTCAAGAGGACCTATAGCTCCTACACCAATTCCAGAGACTTCTTCTAAAGATACCTCGCTCTTAGACAAAGCCTCCTTAATCATTCTGATAATTTGGAAAGTAACGTTCCACCCAGTGCCTTCATGTGTAGTTTTCTCGCTTATTTTTACTAAAAATTCTCCTTTTTCATCAGCGACTACTACTCTGAGATTCGTGGCACCTAAATCGACTCCTACTGCGTACATCAACCAAAATAACTCAATACTCTAAAAATAAGTTTGCTCAATACTGACTAGGTACACTACTGTAAAGGTATCCTTGAAGGACAAGAGAAGACTTGAAAATAGCTAGACTACTGGAGCCTCTTGACTAATGACTAACAGAAGTATATAGAAAAGCTTAGCTGACTTTACTTAGATTAGCAAATAAACTCCTACCTATTTTTACTGCTTTCGCGCTGTTTTAAATAATCTATGCTTTCTTTAACTGCTATTTCGACTGCTTTCCGGCTTAAATGTAGACACATACTAGGAGCACTTTTCCCTACTGCTTGCTGCGGTATATAGGGTATATGGATGAATCCCGAGATAGTCTCTAGTCTTTGCGCAGCTATTGTGTGTAAGGAAACATACATTGCGCAGTTACAGAGAAATGTCCCAGCTGAATATGATAAGACCGCAGGTATTCCCTCTTCTTTCAGCCTCTCAACTATTCTCCTCGTAGGTAAGGTAGCGAAATAGGCTACGGGTCCTCCTGGAACTATCGGCTCGTCAACAGGCTTAAAGCCGTCTACGTCCCCCTTCTCCGAATACATTAAGTTAATCGCTACTCTCTCTACTCTAACCTCACAGGACTTTGGGGCAAGCCCTATGTGTAACGCTATATCAGGCTTAATTTTCACCAGTATTTCAGGGAGATCACTGATCACTCTTCTGTATGATACTGGTAGCACTACTCCTACTACTCTATAGCCGCCGATCACTACGTTATTAAAGCCGAGAGCTATTTCTGCTGATGGATTATATTTTTCAGACCCCCATGGCCCAAAGCCTGTTAAAAGAACTTTACTCACTTCTCCCAGCCCTGTATAGGAGATCGGAGTACTCAGGATGCCTATCAATATATCTTTTAGCAAAAGAACACAGAGGATGTACTTTCAAGCCCCTAGACTTAGCATACTCGAATGCATGTTTAGTGAGTGTAGAAGCCATGCCTCTTCCTCTAAGCTCGGGAGGAGTGTAAGTCTCCGTAATCATGAGCACTCCTCTCTCATGAATATAGTACTTCAAAAACGCTCTCTTCCCATCTACCTCAATATAGAACACTCCTTCACGCCCCTTCTCCTCATGGTGTACCCGATACACGTGAAAGAAGACTATCAGCTAATATAAGACTACTGTATTGACTCCCTCTAGTGCTACAAGTAATCTTTGCCACTAGTTGAGTTCTACGCAGTTTATGGCTAATAGAGAAAGAATCTTTAACTAACAGTACTTTAAACAAGTTTTCTGAGGAGAGAAATAATAGTCTTTTACGGAAAGAAATTTTCTTAAATTAGTGGACTGTAGAGGATCTCACCAAGTTTTCTGGATCCTTTTTGTGCCTCCATAAGCCTTTACCGAAGCTCACTACTTGTATCCCAAGAGCATCTATAGTTACGTCAGTTATAAGAGGCTCAGTTAGACCTATCTGAATTACTAGGTCAGCTGTGATCTTAGACAAAACTCCACCTTTCTCATCTAAGAGCTCTAGCTCAACGAAGTCTGGTAGTAGGTAAGCACTACTAGTTGAAGACGCTTCCTCAACTGTATATACTTCCGCTTCCTCTGGAGGCCATACACCTAAGCTCTCTGCTATAGTTTCATCTACAACTAAGCACGGTCTAAGACTTTCTGCACCTCCATTAACTAGCACAGGTAGTTCAATACTTTTACTTGAATTCTTCAGCTTAATCCTTAACCTTACTCTTACAGCCAATAAAGACACCTATTTTCTCCTTTAAAATCCATCTACCTAACCTAATTTTCTTTACTTCAGGATGCTTTACTTTAATACGCCTACTTTTTAAATCCTTTCTAATGATCTCACTCATGTCTCAATATATAAACTCATAACGTGTCTAAATACTTTGTGCTCAAGTAAACAGTACTATTAAACTAAGTACTATACACCATAAAGTGCTTAAGCTTAGCTAGATTTCCTATACAGTCCTATTCCTTCAATAATTTTTCTCACGAGAAAAATTTAAGGAAGAAGTCCTCACAGACCATGTGAAAAGAATACACGCTTACGTTAAAGGCATAGTCCAAGGAGTGGGCTTCCGCTACTTCGTATATAGACATGCAAAAACACTAGACCTGACAGGATACGTTAGAAATCTACCAGACGGAAGAGTCGAAGTAGTAGCTGAAGGCAGTGAAGAAAGTCTGCGTGAACTAGTGTCTCTTCTCTGGGAAGGTCCGGTAGGATCGTATGTGGAAAACGTAGAATTAGAGTGGAGTGAGGCTAAAAACGAGTTTAAAGACTTCAAAATAATATGGTAATTTACTATGAGAAATAATCAGATAGCCGCCACCACATCACTACTCAGAATCGAGGTTGCTCATCATTCAACTTAAAATACTATGTTCCTATATTAGTATTTAGCTACATAGCTACTCCATCTACACGTTATTTACAGTAGAGAAAATCTCAAGATAAGTCAGTGGCAAGAAGAGTCGTCATCGCTCTGATAGTCCAGGTTTCATCACCTAGATCTTTACTGCTACTCGCTAGACCAGCTTATTTACTACAATATTATCCTTAAAGGATAATGTTGGTCGTAAATCTTATCTATATGTTCTTAGCTACTTGTCTTTACATACTCAGTTAAATATAGTTAGGGTTAAATATAGTTAGGCTTATTTAGATGCTAATGGGAGAAGCCTATGGAGATTAGGAGAGGTTTTCTTGAGGAAGCGCCTGTTACTGTTATGCTGATCGTCCTTAATATGTTCATATATATTATTTTAGGAGCAGTTAGTGGGAACTTTCTCGTAATCAGCTCTCGTGTTTTAATGATTTTCGGACAATTCAATATAGCTGTCATGAGATACGGCTGGTGGTGGCAGCTAGTAACCTCTCTTTTTGTACATCTCAATTTAATGCATCTATTACTCAATATGTTCTGGCTACTAGTCATAGGCGTAAACTTCGAGAAAACTTTAGGCTCCAAGTTTTTTACATTAACTTACTTCATAAGCGGTCTCACCGGAAACATAGCCTCACTTATAGTAGACTCAATAATCTTTGGACCATACTATCCAATAATATCAGCAGGAGCATCAGGAGCCATACTAGGAGCCGCTACAGCTTTAGCAACAGTTAGTTCAATACAGACAGGTAATCCTGGAAAAGCAGTAGCGTATATAGTGTTCCTCTTCCTGCTAAACAGTATTGCTGGTAATGTAGACATAATGGGACACCTAGGAGGAATTCTCGGAGGTGCACTAACAGGCTTAATATACGCTAAACTACATAAGCCCCCGGCAACGAGAGAAGAAATACTTTACATATAAGCTGGACATTTCATGTTTGCAAGAGTTCTATATCTCTAAACGATTTTCGGAACAATCGCAAACTATAAATATCTTACTAGCATGTAGTATTACGTGAAGTGGCTAAAAATATTCATAAAACAACTCTTACGAAATAGAAAATTCCTTGCGATGGTATTGTTATTAGCAATAATATCAATTAAACTAGCTCTAGCAAGACCCAATATAATGCCCCTAGGAGACGATGACCCCCCTGATCCACCACCTGAGAGCGAACCCGACCCTGATGTAAATCCCCTATAGTACGCAATTTAATAGAAATTAAGACTTAGCGGTGCCGCAATGGATAAAAAAACTTGGAGTCTCCTTAAAGCTATTCATAACTCCATATCTGTTAGCGAGATCTCGCATAAAACAGGTATACCTAAATCCACTGTCTCTCGAAGACTAAAAGACATTCTCTCTAAGACTAAAGTTAAGTATATCGTATCAGAGAAAGCCTTAGGTCTTTCTCCTGTAATAGTATTCATAGACAAAAAAATAGAAAACATTCCCTGTTATACGATTTCGTATAGGGTAGGAATTACTAGTAGTAAAAACTTATATATAATTGCTGCGTATGTCCCAATACAATATCTGTCTGCATATCTTTCTTTAATCGATCATGACCCAATATTTGTCTTTAAAGGAAAAGATAGAGTCATATGGAATCCAGTGCTATCTGAAAAATATGGAGTTATATCTTTTAGCAATAATAATATTCTAACTAATTTCAGTATATTAAACAAAATTGATGAAAAAATCTATACTTTCCATGAAACTAATTTAGATATCTTTGATCTATTAATTATATCATATAAGGAAAAGAACGCTTTCATACCATTATCAGAAATCTACAAGAAAGGACTTAAAGATAAAATCTTTATCTCAAGACAAGCTCTATCTTATCATTTTAAAAAACATGTTTCATCAATTTGGCTTGGTAATACTGTATTTCTTTATCGTCCTTTAAATAAATACCCTTTGAGATTATTCATTTTTGAAGTACATGATGTGAAGAACCTAGTATTTAAGTTATCGTTAATACCCTATATTTACGTGACATATTACTCTGATGATATGGTTGCATTCTCTGCGCAGTTGACTACCCTTGAAATTTTTAAATTATATTCTAATGTTTTAGTTCATCATAAAGCTAAGCCAATTCTCTGCGAAGTTTATCTTAAACCATCCTTAGTTAGATTTGCTATAAAATATCACTGCCTATGGTCTAATGGTTGGAAGAAGCCTTGGACCGCGCACAAGGTGAGAGTATGGAGAGGTTGAAGAAAGGGTTTTTAGTGTTTATGGAGAAGGATCCTAGTACAGCTAAGGCTTTTCTTTATCATGTTAGGGTTAAGGCTAAGGTTAGTAGTGTTGATGAGTTATTTAAAGATGAGAAGACTCTTAGAAGAGCTGTTTCTATTGTTTTAGGTAAAGAATGGTTTGATTTATTTGTTAGGGTTATCAGCGCGTACTGTGATGAAGTTGAGTTGAAGAAATAGTTTATTCTTCTTTTATTTTCTTTAGTACGCTTCCCTCTAGTATGAATCCTCCTTGTTCTTCTAGTTTTTTAGCGACTGCGTATGCCCAGTATTCGTGTATTTTCATTTTTCGTGCGAGTTCTCTGACTGGTATTGTGTCACTGTCTCCTATTATTGTTCTTGCCTGTGATGCTAAGTGGTCTACTATTTCTTCTTCTGATGACAGTATGTAGTCTAGTACTGATAGTGCTTTTGCTCTATCTACTTTAAGCACTTTTTGTATTGTCTCAAGCAGTGGTCTTGCGTCTAATTCCTTTATTTCTCTTACTTTGTCTACGAATAAGTGGGCTAGTTCCTCAAGTTCTCTTTTTTCTGGTGTTTCGACAAAGCTCAGTAAGTCTATTTTGAGGTCTAGCTGGGAGTCTACTAGTCTGTATGCTTTTAGTACTCTTCTGCCTATGACTCTCCATTCTCTCTGGATTATTCCGGAAGAGACTAGTATCTCTAGGTGCTCTAGTGTCGTAGGTAGGCTTAGTCCCAGTTTTCTCGAGATTTCTTGCGCTGTTAAGCCTCTTCGGCTTCCCAGTAGTATTTTAATGATGTTTAATCGAGTTCTACTGCTGAGAGCCTCTATCGCTAGTTTTGCTTTAAATGGTCTACTCCATGGAATTATGAGAGTCACTGCCTCACCGTGAGCGAGAGTGTTGTTGAATAGGCTTCCACAGTCACTAAGAGCCCTTTACCACGTATTTTGCCTACTACAGCTTGCCCAGAAGTCAGTATTTTATGGTACTCGGGGATTTTTATACTGACTATAGAGGAGACTACTGTTTCTACATTTAACTGAACAGAAGCATCTTCAGGTATATTTATTTCTATGTTGCCTTTGCTGGACTCTGTCTCTATATTGAGATTAGCTGTAGTCATGTCACTGTATGATATTTGTGCTAGGAGAACAGTTGAGTATAATCTTAGTGTGATGCTAGTATTATTTAGCTCTGATAGAAGGATTTTAGTTGTTGCTAAACGTGTATTGATATCTAGGTCTGCTAGGCTAGGTGTAGCTAAATCTATTTCAATTACAGCTGAAGATGCTTCAACGTCCATCTCCTTGATGTTCTCTGAAGATACTTCTATTACTATGACTCCTTTCTTAGCGTCTATTTCAACTATATAGGAGTTTTCTGAAACTGACTCGGAGACTTCTAGTACTGGTGTTGATGTTCCTGTGACAAAGGGACCCTTCGGTCTGTAAGCCGAGATATTATACGCGATACCGTTCTCTGCTACCCGAACATAGAGTATACAGGACTTAGCGTCGACTTTAACTACCAATTTGGCGTCTGCTGGTAGGTCTTTCTCCGACTTATAGTAGTTTTTAACTAATTCTAGTTTTCCAAACTTCCACTTAGAGACGTCTTTTTCCCAGTAGCCTGAGGGCAGAATTTTCTGCAAGAATTCCATTGGTTGCGGAGTGTAGATATGAGGCAATACTACTGCCTCAATAGCACCTGCTACAAAGACCACTATTATTATAATACCGACTACTTCTTCCCTCCTCATGTCCACCACCAGAACAACCATCTATTGAGAAGAGAGAGAAGAGAGAAAGGTAGTACGACTAACACTACTACAATTATTATGGGCAGTATTGTAGCTATGAACGCTTTTCCTAAGGAAAACCCGTGTACTTCAGCCACGCCTAGGGTGATAATGTATACTTGCCATATCTTCGCAATTATGTAAAGCACTATGAGAGCTATCAGACCTATAAAAGGTTTAATTAACATAATCATTCCTCCGGCTATAATGAGCACGCTTGTTATCGTGGAGTAGCCTACGACAACAAATGTGTCCTCTAAACTACCTCCTCCCTCTAGAACCCTACTCATTAAGTATATTACGAGACTCCAAACTACCCATACAGCAATACCCTTTAAGATATCTGCTGAGACTAAGGCTATCCACGTTACTTCAAGTAAGTCGTAGACTATCGGAGGTACACCTACTGGAGAAAATAGTGAAGCAAAGCTGAGTGCCCACTTAACTAGTATTAAGATAAGCGCTGAGAGAAACAAGCCTCTAACTAAGTAGACCAGAGTGACTACTATGAGAGCACTCAATGTACTTCTCCTTTCCTGTACAATAATGCTTAATGTCTCCTTAGGGCGTACTGCAAGCCCTCCTATTCTACTAATAATAGAGGGTAGTTCCATCTAACCACCTCATCTGGTTAGGCTTACATTGATATAGAGCCTAACCATTATATAAGCTTAACTAATTCAGCCCTATATCCTAAATTTTTCCTACAGTACGAGCACCTTCTTTGATAAGTTAATATATTTCTTGTGTACTCTTATTGCGTGCTCGACTCGGTGAAAATTCTCAAGAAATTAGTCTCTATAAAGAGCGAAGTCTACGTGAAGGAAGGCAGAATTGTTCGAGAGAACTATAGGAAGATAGCTGAAGTGATAACCGATTTCTTTGAGAAAATAGAGGGAGCTCGAGTAGAAATATTAGATCTTAAGACCAGCGAGGGAGATGAAGTACCAGCTGTAGTTGCTTCACTTGACGTAGATGCTCCCTCTTTGGCGTTTGTCAGTCACTACGATGTAGTACCAGCAAAAGGTCCCTGGATAATCGAAGGAAAGGAAGTAGACCCCTATAAGCCTGTAGTTCTTGAAGACAGATTATACGGTAGAGGTGCTTCAGACGATAAGTCGGCGATAGTAGCTTCAGTAATTGCTTTAAGTAGGCTAGCTAAAATCAAAGAAAATTTGAAGTATAGGCCTTACATGGTAGTTACGGGAGACGAAGAAATAGGAGGAACAGGAGTTAGACTACTCTTAAAGAAAATGACTTTTGATAAAGCCGTTATCTTGGACTCAGATGCCGACAGTATAGTAGTAGCTGCTAGTGGAATCATACATGGCTGGATCAGAGTTAAAGGCAGAGCAGGACACGCCGGTTATCCCCATAGAGCAGACAACGCAGTAGAGAAAGCAATTAAGCTGCTCCATGAATTTATTTCAAGATATAAGCCTCTCAGAGAAAACAGAGTCTCTCAGTTTAACGCGCCCAGAGATGCTCCAAGACCCAAGACGTGGGGCAGGTTCAACATGACAGTAGTGAAACTTGGTCCAAGAGAACCAGAGAAACTAAACAGGATTCCTGGCGAAGTTCTCGCAGGCTTTGATATAAGACTGATACCAGAGGAAGCTCCTCGGGAAGCAGTAAGTGAGCTCAAGAAAGTTTTCCAGGAAGTAGTCTCAGAGACAGGTATAGACGCTGAACTAGAGTTAACGGGCTGTAGAAACGGCTGGTATACTACTGATAAAAACTTGGTAGCTGAAGCTATTTTCTCAGGTGAAGAAGCCTACAGAAGAGTATATGGCATTGACTTCAAGCTAGGCACTATCGCTCAGCTGGGGGGAAATGATGGAACACACTTCTTTAATAAGGGAATACCTTGCGTAGGCTTCGGCACACATAGATCAAACAATAATCTCCACGGGAAAAACGAGTTTGTTTACCTCAAAGATATAGACCTAGTAGCGGAGTTCATTGTCCAAATGTGCTTAAAAAGAAGCTAGTAAACTTTATTTGCTTCCTTGAAGTATCATTTAAGGGTGAATTAAGCTGAAATACCTTATAATATCAGATGTACACATAGGGACACCGGAATACGACTCAGTTAGAAAAGCTTTCCTAGACTTCTTTTACTCGAAGGGACTAGAATACGATAAAATATTCCTCTTAGGAGATATCTTCGATTTCTGGGTGTGTCCACCCTACGAGATAACAAACAAGTACAAAGAAGAAGTAAGTCTCATGAGAGAATACGCTCACTCAGCTAAACTATTTTACATAGTCGGAAACCACGACTGGCAGATATGGGAAGCACTCGCAGACCTAGACATAGACGCCCTCTACTTAATAGAGTACTACGACTGGAGGACAAAAACACTTTATGTACATGGACACCAATTTGACCCACTCCTCCGAATGAACCCTATAGTCTACAAGTCGTGGCTTGCCTTCGGAACCTATCTAGAGCAGCTTAATAGGCTACTTAGACCCCTGTGGACCCAGCTAATAGATCCTATACTTAACAGCGTCAACATAAACAGCCGCGAAACAATAGGCTCTAAAGTAAGAGCCCTCGAAAAAGGAGACCAGAGCAAAGTCCATGAAGTGTCTCAACTAATGTCCGCTTTCAGACAAAACGCCCAAGAATACAGAGAAAAAAGAGGAGTAGGCAAGATAATCCATGGCCATACACACCGATCACTAATAAGCTTAAGCGAAATAGACTCAGGAACTTTCCTTAAAAAAGAAATTGTCACCTATACTGATGAAGAAAAACAATTCATAAAATACGTACTGAGCTAATAACACCATCAAACTTATCCAATATACACTAAGTACTCTTTAAGCCAACTAAAAAACAAAACTAATATAATTGTTAATACTATCATACAAATTACTAAAACAATACATAGTCACACAACCACATTCTACACGCATTAGCACTAAATATCATAAACGATTTACTACACTAATAATTATACATACTAGTAGTACACTATTGTCTATGAGAATAATGCAAACTAATTTATAGAATATCTATAACGCCAGGAATACACTTAATCCGAAATATTTTTCAAGAATACTTTAATAGTTCGAGTGAGACCCGGGGTACTCACCGACATTAGCCCACCTACATGAGTGAGGTTAAGTAACCTAATCCTACTCACCCAAGATAATTGTTCTTAATACATATAGCGGAAGCTGAAGGAAAACTTTTATACTTAGTTATACTTTTCTACCTGTGAAGAAAAGTATAGTTGTGAAAGGTGTTGATGAAGAAATATATCGTAAGGTAAAGGCTAAAGCTTCTCTGCTAGGTATTCGTGTGTCAGATGCTGTGAACATGGCTTTAAAGGCGTGGGTAGAAGACTTCTTTGATGAACAGGAAGAAAACAGGAGAGTCGCTAGAGCATTTATAGAGAAAAATAAGCATTTAAGGGGCAAGTATCTTGTTGCAGCTAAAGGAAAAGTTATAGGAGTATATGATACACTTGATGAAGCTATAGTAGTCTTGAGAAAACTGTGGAATGAAGGAGTACGAAAAGCGATTTTAACAGAAATAGGTGAAGAAAGAGAAATCTTAGAGTGGGGTGGCGGAAGCTTTGAGCTTATATCAAGTTAAGTATTCAAGCAACTTTACTCCACCTGCTCCGATAATCGAATTGAAGTTAGAAAATCCTGTTACTGCAGGAAAAATCGATATAGAAGCATTATTAGATACAGGCTTCTCGGGAACCATTATCATACCCATATTCATCTACGAAAAAATAGGACTCTCTATAGTCGAGTCTCTTGAACCAGCTTATGCTGTCACGAGTATGGGCTTTTACTCAAAGCTTAAAAAGGCTAAAGCTTATGTCGAGATCCCTGGAGTCTATAGAAAACTTACTTACATATATTCGTCACATATAGTGAAATACCCTCTTTTAGGTAGAAGCATATTAAATGATCTTGATATCAGACTTAACGGACCGAAGCAATTAGTAGTAGTGTATAGAGAGCAGTAGCTTTACTTCATTGAAGCATGAAAAACTAGAGTAGGTGTTCCTGGAAAAGAAACTGCTTCTACAGCAAAGCCTAAGGACTTTAATATGCTATATATTTTATCTTGCCATTTTTTATTTCGTCCAGCAAAAATTGATAGTGTACCATTAGGTTTTAGTAGCTGTGATAGTTTTTCAAGGAATTCTTTTGAGTATATTCTGGGGTTTTTACCGGGATTTGGTCCTCCGTCGTGTATAATATGGTCGAATTTAGCTGAAATAATGTTTACTGCTTTAACTGCATCTATTAAAGCTATTCTAACGATACTTCTTTTTAGCGCACGAGAGAAAGCTTCGACAGGGTTCCTGTAGAGAGCCACCGCTAGTATTTCTGGCGAGTTATCGAGTGTCAGGAAGAGAGATGGTTTTGCCCATTCTACTGCCGCGTAACATGTTCTTCCTATTCCAGTCCCTATCTCCAAGACTCTTCCTCCCTCTGGTATTACCTCAGGCCAAGCTATCAGTGAGCCACAGTAGCCCATTCTCATGACATTAAAGTCTCCTTTACGATAACCTAGCCCTCCTGTTATTTCATCTATCAGAGAATATACTTCGTCTTCAGACAACTTCGATATTTTACTTAAGTAAGTTTTCTCAGCTATTTTTCTCGATAACAAATCTACTTTATCTAAATCCCATTCCTTTAAGTAAACATATATCGCATCTATCATAGTTCTCTGGTTATAGCAGAAGTATCTAATATCACTAATGCTTTCCGTTTCTATTTCTTTAATTCGCAGTTATTTATGGTATTATCTTTAATAGTATTGTTGTTGCTAATGTTATTACTATCCCTAATACAGATGCCAACATAAGCTTATATAACATATCCACTCTCTCAGCTAAACCAGCAATCTCTGCTTTAAGCTCATTTCTTAACGCACTTATCTTATAGTCGAGTTCATTTCTCAGTCTTTCTTCTAGTTCTTTTATGTCTTGTTTTGTCATTTCATAGTACTTTTCTAAGTCTTGCTTGAATGCTTGATAATATTTTTCTAGGTCTTGTTTGTATGCTTGGTAGTATTTTTCTATTTCTTTTTTGGTCATTGTGTGGTGTTTTTCTAGGTCTTGTTTTGTTGTTATTTCGCGTAGTGCTGCTTCGACTATTATTAGTCTTAGTTCTGGTTCGGTTACTATTAGTTTGACTAAACGTTTTAAAGCACTTCTATCTTCTTCGAACATTTCAACAATCTCAGCAGCACTACTCATTTTCACATAAAATTGTTCGAAGAGATATATTAAGATAGTGAGGGGTTCCTAAATAAGACTGGAAATCCTGTTTCTTGAGCAAAGTATTTTATATCAATGGCTTTAGCAAGATACTACGTGAGAATAAAAGTTTCTAAAAGGGTTCTCATACCCGAAGAACTTGAAGGAGGCATTGTTATAGGCGACGTGTCTTACGTGTGTAGAGAAAGCGACATTCTTGTTTTATCGTATGGTGTCATAGTTGGAAGCGACCGCTACGATAAGTGGCATGAAGTCTTCAGTTACGATAACGGCAAAACCTGGACTAAAACTCGCTATCTCTTCTCAGCTAAACAGACCAAAAAGGGTGTTTATAGGTACTCTGGCTTAACTTACTTCCTCGACGAAGAGAAAGACACCTTAATTATGCTTTACGATAGGGGATTTTACCCCGAGGATACTCCCACTAAGGCTCTCTGGCAGGTGTACTGGCGAATACTAGACAAGAGTACCTTCGAGTGGAGCCCTGAAAAGGAAGTAAGAGCTCTAGATACGGACGACGAGAAATACATCTTCCCCGGAGTTATGCGAGGCTCTCTAGCTATTTCTCGCTCAGTACCTATTAAGACTAAACAAGGAAAAATTCTTGTACCATGTCAGCTTAAAGCCATGGACGATAAAGGAAATATCTGGTTTCCGTTTCCACACTACTTTAGCCCATTCTATGAATCAGCCTTCCTTATTGGAGAATGGAAGCACGGTGAAATAGTATGGGAGATAAGTGAGAAAATAACCATAGACCCTTATGTATCATGTAGGCTCTGCGAACCAACAGTTGTTGAGTTAAAAGACGGACGACTCTTCACGATAATGCGTGGAGACAACGGTGCTTTCCCCGAGAAACCTGGCTATAAGTGGTACAGCATCTCGGAAGATGGAGGCTACACTTGGACTCCGCCAAAGCCACTCAAATACGATGATGGTTCTCCTCTATACTCTCCTTCTTCCTGCTCGCTCCTCTTTAGAAATACTAGAACGGGCAAAGTATATTGGATAGCCAATATTGTCGACAAAAACCCTGTCGGAAATAGACCCAGATATCCTTTATGCATAGCTGAAATAGATGAAGAGAAATTAGCAGTTAAAAAGAAAACTGTAACAATTATCGATACTAAAAGACCCGAAGATTCCCCTATGGTCCAATTGTCTAACTTTCGCTCATACGAAGACAGAAAAACAGGAGACATAGTTCTGTTCATGGCGAGATACGGTGAGCGAGGAAATAAAGGAGACTTGATTATAAGGAGTCCTCTTTACATGTATAGAATTAGGCTGATCAATGATGAATGCTAAAAATATTCTGAAAATAGTTTCGCATAATGCTTTCTGGTTCCAGGGATCTTCTTTCACTGGAGAGAAGCCAGGTGAGCCTTCAAAAGAAGTACTTGAAAGACTTATTGAAATTTATTCTCTCCTAAATCCTGATGTTCTTTGTCTACAAGAAGTGCAGTCTAGGAAGGTAGCTGAAGATATTTCTGAGAAACTAAACATGAAGTGGTTTTACGCGCCAGGAGTACTGTTTCGAGAGTATGGTGGAGCTATTTTTCTAAAAAGATATATCAATGTACTTGATTATCAATATTCGCGAGAAAATATAACAAGAATGTGGCAGAAACTAAAGATTAAGCTGGCTTCAGGTGAAACTCTAGTCTTATGTAATATACACTTGCCTTCAGGCCGCCTCCTGGGCGAGAAATCTTCCACATATAGGCTTCATGACCTCGAACAAGTTTTCATTAAGGGAGAGTACCCAGATATAATAGTTGGAGACTTTAATGAGCCTCCTTGGGGATTAGTGTACGAATACATGTTGGCAAAAGAATATACTGACATAGCTATGGGAGAAGAACCCACTATTCTCAGAGGCCTGCGCGTAGACTATATATGGGTTAGGAAGAAAGTATTGAAGACTGTTCTTGATTATTTCGTTTACAAAAACATGCTGCTTACAGAGAAAAATATTTTCTTAAGCGATCACTATCCTATAGTAGCAGTAATAGCTTTAGAGTAAGCTTAATATTTCATTCAATAGAGCTGTGGTATCTACAGTAGTTTCTGCTCATTGTTCCTATTTACTATTCTTAGAGTATTCTCAGTTCTACCGACCTAAAGCACTTCGGAGAATCTTTCTACTCAAAATAATGATAATCTGACCCTATAGTCAGCTTTATCTGAAAACATATGAAATGCTTTAGATTCCTGTAGACACAGATAGGTCGAAAACACCAGAGAAACACTTAGATAGTTCAGATGGTAGATGGTAATTAGAGTAATACACATGATGAGGAATCGGGTTCTGATAAGTGACGAGAGGCTGACGTCGCTGATTTTATTAAAAGTAATAAAATAAGTCAATAAATTAAATAATATAGTAGACTATTTTAGTAGGGCATTGTCCAGACTGATTTTGCTATGAGCGTTATTAAGATAGCGACTCCGACTACTATTCCTTCTCCGAACGCAAAGCCTGCTACAACTACTGTTCTGTATTTTTTCCACCATTCTTTGCCGAAGATTCTTGGAATAAAGTATTTTCCGAGTAGTGCTCCTATGAGCACTGTTACGCTTGTTGGGATAGGTGAGGCTGCTCCGAAGGCGAAACCTATGAGAGAGAAGGGTATCTTCAAGTATTCTAGCATAGAGAGCCCTAGTCCTCCGAGTAGACCCACTACTAGGAGTGTTGGATTGAACACGAATATTTGCTTAGTGATCCAGAGTCCCGTGTATATTGCTTGGACTGGCCAGTAAATAGCAGTCCACGGATAAAATGTAGAAGGTATTGGAGCTAGTCTCCAGAAAGTATCTACGTAGAAAAGTCCTGCTAGCCAAGCACATGCTGTCGCCAGTATCCACGCCTTGTATATACTCGATAACTTGGTCTCTGTTATCCAACATATTTTAAGGGTTGCAGCCCAGCTCGAACCTCCGGTAGGCCAAACGAAACCTATGTTGGATGGTGTGTATATTGGGGCAAACCATATGTCTACTCCTCTGTAGGGTGTTAGAACTAATGCCGTCTCTCTCACATAAGGTATTGCCAGATTATATCCTGTGAGACCGAGAGATCTCGCGGCTATTAGGGTTGATATGAAAGCCCATGCAGGCGATAGGAGAAGTAGTACCCAAGCGTAGGACATGAAGCCGGGCGCGAGTAATAGTGCTATTGCTACTAAGCTGAGACTGCCGAAGAGGAATAGTGTTCCTAGGACTTTAATTGACAAGTATCCCGCCTCTTTAGAGGCTTTTGAGAGCTTAGCTAAGCTCCTTATAGTTGATGTAACGTACTCTGGATGTTTTATGAAAGGTGCTATTCCAGCTGCTATGCCTAGTCCTATTATGAAGCTTGCCCAGAAGTCTAGTATTGAATTGCTCCAGGTGAGTGTAATGTTCATTCCTGGGAGCCAGTGCGGGAAAAGATTGTTTACTACTAGTAGGTGGTTTCCTATGAAGTATACTACAAATGTTCCTAGGAACTGTGCTACAGCTACGCTGAAGGGTATGACAAAACCTGTTCCCAGTACTAGTATGTCTGTGGCTATTCCGAAGCTTGCGCCGGGAAGCCATGTCTCTATGAAACTGTTCATGTCGTACCATGGGAATGGAAGTATTCGAATAGCTGTTCCTGCGAAAACTTCGCTTAGTAGGGGTACCCCATATAATACGAGGGAGTATATGGCTCCTATGAAAGTAGCTATGCTGAAGACTCTTACTCTCTCGGATTCTCTTTCAGCTAGCGTTACTATTACTTCTGCCGATACTTGAGCTAATGGAAATGGTAGGCGCTCTACTTCGACGTATAGGTGTGCCGCTATGAGTCCGAGCGATACGTTACATATTTTGTAGAAGACATAGGATAGTGCTAAGAGAGCTATTGGCATGAGCCAGTCGCTGTGGAGTATCGTTCTGTAGAGGTATACTGGTGATGTTTCTGGAGGCGCTATCCATGAAGGTAGTTTGTCAGCTATACCGAATGCTTTAGACACACTACCTGTTCTAAGGAAAGCAAACCATAGTAGCTGTAGGAATATTATGTCTCCCGCAGCTGTTTCAGCTGCTATCTGCAGGGTGAATAACTCTTGTTTGCTGAGAGGTTTTCCTGAAAGTCTTCCTACTTGGTCGAAGAGAACTAGCGTCAGGTAGGTTGCTGCTCCGACTAACGCTACTCCTGAGTATAGCTGGCTGAAGAGTATTATTGGCTGAAGAACTATTGCCGCGTATATTGCGGCGAAGATTACTCGGTGAGTAAAGCCTTCTTTCCATCTAGATACGTCTCCTAGGAGAGACATTATCTCACCCCCAGGATCTCGCGAGCACGACTAATGTAGTTCCTCCTCTCCTCGGGCTTCAGTATCTTCCAGAGGAGAAGCTGCTTTCTCACATCGTCCATTACTCCATAGGCTAGACTTGTCCATAGCTTTCTCGAGCCTGTGAGAAGCTTTAAGTTCGCTGTAAAGGTGTATTTTCGCATAGCTTGGTTCCAGACAGCAGTTAACTCCACTCTTTGAGAAATGCCTTGCTCGTAGGGAGCTAGAGACATTGTGAAGACTATTGATTTAGTGTACTGTCCAGCGATTTCTTCTTCACGATACTCGATGTCGCTCGTGACCATAAACTTGCCTACTCTCTCTCCCTTATGCGCTAAGAAATACTCTTTCATAAAGGCGAGAACTCCTTCTACCTCCGCCTCCTCTGCCACGAACGGTAATGGTATCTCCCAGGTGTCACCCTTAGGTCCTGCTACTTTCCACTTTCTAGCCAGAGACGGAGTTACGAGCTTCGACGCCTTAAAAGCCGGGTAGAGTGTCGAGAAAAGACTAGCCGCTACAGAGAGCACTACTATTATCATCACAAACCACGATGTGTAGTTAAATACAAGTCTCTCTGCAGCTATTACGGCATAAGCTTTAGCGTAAACTGTCGCCATGAGATAGCCTATAAAGCTTCCAACTACACCCATAACTATCGCGTCAGCTAAAAACACAAAGAATACTTGTGTAGGAGATAATCCTAAAGCGCTCAGTATTTTGATCTCACCTGTTCTCTCATATATGCTTCCCAGCATCGTGTTCAGTATCGTGAACATGGCGATAACAAGCGGTATCATGAGATACTGCCATCCGTGGAAAGTAAACGCGAACGCCTGACGGTAAATTAGTGTTCCTTCCTCTGATCCAACATAGACATCTACACCCATGATGTCCACTAGCTCCTCAGCTAGACTCTTTAAGTCAACTTTCTTTGTGAACTTAATCGATATAGAGTAGATGCCGTAGTCTCCCAGTAGCTTGAGCACTCTTAGCGGAACTATTACGAAGTAGTTCTTCAGCCTAGGATAAGTCTGTATCTCCTCACCTGCCTCTACTAAAGCAATAGGGTCTACTGGAGATATTTCGTCTAAGTCTAGATCAAGGGGCAGCTCCGTTCCCTTGATAGTATGACCGACTACTACTAGCCTTATTCCTCCTGGAAGCAGGATTTCGTCTCCTATCTCAATACCTCTCTCAACTATATCAGAGCTGACTATACATACCATAGACCCCTCAGACACTATGTCAAGAACTTCTCTCGGCACAATTACATTTGAAAAGTTGTAAATCTCTATGTCCTCTTTGCCCAAAGCCCAGAGAGCACGAAGAGAAGCATTTGTTCCAGGCTTTGTACTCATCTCTGGCTTAAACAGGTATCTGGGATACCACCATATCTTAGCTGAAACTACTCCTTCTTCCTCAAACCAAGCTTTAAAGAACTTGAGTGTTACTTCTGGTAAGACAGCTCTCTCAGGGTTTCTTATCAGTATTCCGTAGTACGGCTTTATTTCGGTCTGCTGGGGCTTAGGGAGAACTACGCTGAAAGCATAGGCAGATGATAAGGCTATCATGCCGAAGACTACTGTTATCAGAGAGGCTAGAGTGAGAATAGTTCTCGCTCTTCTCCTCCTCATACTTAGGGTACTGTAAGAGAATGATAGAGTGACCGCTGAGGCTACGCTTATTCTGGCTTCATGTCTTCCAAGAAGTCTTTCCCTCAGCTCCTTAAAGCGTTCTTGCACTTCGCTCAGCATAATGCCGAGTACTGGTGTTACTAAGATTAGAGCAGATGTAGAGAGTATGATCATGAATCCGCTTGAAGCCACTGCTATACCTGGATGGGTGACCACGAAGAGAACTGTAAACACTATGTAGAAAGCCAGAGTCCCTAAGAACTGTTTCAGACCTCTTTTACTGAAAATTAGTCTTTCTAAGAAGAAAGCAAAGGGGACCAACATGAATGAGAAGAAGATCGCGGTATTAACTGTATCTGATATTAGTTTCCTAGTCTCGCTATAGGCTTTGAGTTCTATAGCCCACGATCTAACTGAATAAACATAGGTTTTCGTATACTTCTTTCTATTTAAGTAGTCTAGAGCCTTCCTTAAACAGTCTTGGGCTCTCGCGTGATATTTTTCTGCTATTTCTCCGCCGCTATAGACTCCATAAGAGTGTAGTAAGCTTAGTCTGTCTTCATCAAGCTTTACTAAGTCTCTAGCCATTACTAGAGGCGTATTTACTACGATTTGCTCTCCAGCGTCTACCTTTATTCCTCTTCCTAAATTATTGTATACCCCTGTGAAGACAGCGCCAAGCTTAAACATAACTTCTTCTGGAATATCTTCTGGTACAAATGTTACGGCTACCGGAGGCTCTATGTAGAAAATCGGCATAGCTGGCATTGCTTTTCTAGACTGGTATTCATAGACTATTTGGCTGAGTAATTCTGATGATCCGTATTTTATTGTTGGAGTATGCGACCTAACGTCATTCACCGTTATAGTGAAAACTCTCCCCATGATACTCCTAGGGTCTATTGCGTCAATGAACACTATCGAGCCCGCCTTGAAAACTACTGTAGTTACCTCCACCTCAGGATCTATGAACGAAGTGCGTCTAAGAGGAAAGACTTTTCCTCCGTATTCTCCGTAGTCAGGCGCGTATACAACGTTTCCTGTATTCGGGTCTACTGCGAAAGCCTCTATTAGGTAGAGAGCTGAAGGAGAGAGCCCGTGTACTTCAAAGAGCCCTTTCTCGTCTGTCTGTACAAGGATCTCGTGTTTGTAGGAGTTGGCAGCTATATGTACAATAGCATTAGGGACAGCAACGTATATTCCCTTATTTAAATCATATTCAACTACCCTGCCTCTAAGAGTTATGAATCCCTTATTCTGTCCTCCAAGAAACTTGCTCACAGAGAGAACAGGTATTTTCTTGCTGAGCTCTTTCCAATTGACTAGGAAGTATGCGAAAGCGGCTACAAACTCAGCTTGAGGAGCCACATTAGTGAAGTTTACTGAGCCGACTTTATCTAGGGGAGACCACTTATTTAGTCTTAATGAAAGCGATGTTGAAAGCGAAAAGGCATATGCACCAGCTATTGCTGGAGCCTCGCTGTCTAATATAAGACCTACTGGAGAAGCTGCCGCTTCCTTGAAGTACTTCCCCTCACTTAGCCTAAGACCATCAGCTACCCTGTATCTCTTTCCCGTGTATAGCATTAGGTAGTGAAGGAAAGACTGATCTCTTATTTCCTGAAGAGACGAAGAATACTCAGATAGCTTCGAGCCCCTATAGAATACTATATCTCCCATTATTCCATAGACACTAGTGAAGTCTAGCCTCGAGAGAGCGTAGAAGGATTCTCCATCGCTTCTTCCAGCAACTAATGCCAAGTAGTCGCTATCAGACGCTATGTCCAGTCCCACGATGACTCTTACATAACGCCCATCTCCGCCAGTTTTCTCGGACATTTCTCCAAAGAAATATTCTTCTACAAATTCTCTTGCCCCAGTTATTCCCTGGTAGTGTCCAGCTAGAGCTACAAACCAGACAGTCCTGTAAGGTTTTCCCTTGGAAGACAGAACTCGAGCAATCTCTAGCAACAGTGATATTCCGAGAGAGTCTTCTGCTCCTGGAGCTAAAGCTGGTACCACAGAGAACGCATCATAGTAGCTCATGAAAACTACGATTTCATCGCTTTTCTCTCCCTCAAGTACTGCAATAATATTGCTTGCTTCGACTTTCTTCCACTCAACTCTAGCGTAGATTCTAGCTTTAAGCCCCTTCTCTGCCGCCGCCAATAGTTTAGTGGCAGCCTCTCTGTCAGCATAGTATCTAGGTAAGTTAGCTGGATAAGGCAGATACTTCTTCTCAGCCTCTACTCTGTTCACTCCGCGTGTCTCTAGAAAAATAACTGCCTTTGCCCCGAAAAGAAATCCATTAAGCCAGCTCCAGCCGCAGTCAAAGTCTACTAGAAGAATAGACCCGTTTACTTCAAGCCCCTCGAGCTCTTCCAGCGAACACTTGCCAGCATATATGAGCCTTCCCTCCAATCCCTTAGCATTAGGTAAGCAGACTAAGTTAGGATACACAGCATGTACGTCAATTTTCTCCCCTCCTACTTCTACGTAAGCATATTTCTCTAGTGGAACTAAAACCGAGATATTCTGAAGCACTACTTTAAGACCTAGTCTCTTGAAATAGTCTACAATATAGTTTTTAGCCTCATAGAAACCAGGGTACCCAGTAAACCTCGAGTCTAGCGAAGAAAAGTACTTTACGTGTTTACGTATCACATCTAAATCTAGAAGAGAAATTACTTGAGCAGAATTCTTAAAAACCTCCTCATTTTCACCGAGCCCCTCAGCTGAACAACAGTTTGCTATAATGAGTATAAGTATCATAAACCCTAGTATGATAAGCCTCCGCATATCGAATCACCTTCGGGAAAAATAAGTAAAAAATCTAATATATTTTTTAAATAGGTGCTGGGATACCTGCTGCAAAGTAGCAGAGAGCAACGACAATTCTTGATATAGCGCAGCCTGAAATGAATCCTAGGACTATCGGTATTCCTTTCTGATATAGCTTCGTACCTCCCAACTTTAGTACAGCGTACTTAATTATCAGCGCTATGAAGAATGGTCCGAAGAGCTTAGCTTCATGTCCACAGAACAGTATTAAGCCTACTGGGTTAATGATAAACCATGGGAACTTCATTCTCAGCAACATTACTATCGGGAATATTATGAAAGCTGATAAAGCTAAAGGCAGATCTCCTGGACCAGCCCAGTAGGCGTGCTTCATTAATGGCTCTTTGAGGACTCCGTAGACCCAGGACTTAGACCATGAAGTGACTACAGGTCTTCCTCTGAATGCCTTTTCTATTCCTAGAGCATAGCTGCTGTATGCTGTAAACAGGAATGCTAAGGCGAATACTATTGGAGTGAATATCAGCTGTGTTATGAGTATCTCGCGTGGACTTGTCTTAGTGGACTTCGCTATCTTGTACGCATCCATGCTAACGACTCCTGGCTGTGCTCCGAGGTTATATCCGTGGAACTGTACTGCCCAGTATGCTGTAGAATAGGCTGCCGGATTATCTGATGCTGGCCACGACCAAAGACCTAGAGTTCCTCCAATATTCGCGTAGAATATCTGGGTAGGCTCGCTCCACCAGTACCCGAAGGGCCCGGCTTCAGCTCTCATTAACAGCTCTGCGTAGAATATCAGACAAGTCAGTATGAGTAATATGGGGGCTAGTCCTGCCGGAACACCCATGGATATCATGAAGCCGCAGTATATTATGAAGAAGAGCGCAAACATTGAGAACAAGGCTTTATATGAAAGTGGCTCAGCTTCTTTTTCGTCGGCGGGAGGCTTCTTAATGTAGTCTATTATTTCTCTAATGTACTTCCAGTGGAAGATTATACTGAATATAGCAAATGCCCATATTCCCCCTGTCTCAAATATAGCTTGAGGCTTTAAGCCTACTTTACGTGCATAGAACTTGTAGGCATGGTACCAGTCAGAGAAGCCTCCAGGCGGTGGAGGAGGAGCTATGCCGAGAGAGAACTCTATTGGTGGGAATATGTAGAAGAAGAAGGCATAGGCTGCAACTACTGTGAATAGAATATCTATTGGTACTAGGTAAGCTAGCGCTGTGACCTCTGGGATAGGCCATATAGCCCATGGTGCCCAAGGAGCTAAGCCTTTGAGCTCGTCGTAGAAGTTTATCATCCACCAGTTTCTCAGGTAAGCTGAGCCCTTCATTACAGGTACAGGGAACCATGGTATCGCGATCCTTATGGCTAGAGGTAAATATGCGAAGAAGCCTATAATGAACGATACCCAGAATGATTTTCCTACATACTCTTTGATGTTAAGGAACTTAGGCTTATCTTCTCCAGTAGCTATATTAATGAACTCTACTCCAGCAACAGCATAGGGAAATGGAAGTTTCTCAATATCTATTACGCTTCTTCTCCACAGCAGAGAGAACGCTATATTCAAATAACCCCACAGCGTCCAAGCTATAATCCAGGTAACTAAATACGGGGCTAAGATATCCCAAGGAACAGGACCTCCTATCAAGTAGTTAGTAGTAGCCTCAGCTGGAGGAACCCATATTTTAGGCACGAGATGAGCTACCGCTTCTGCTATACCGGGTTTATTTGCTCCAAGAGCAAAATTCATTGTCCAGTGAGCGACATATGGTCCTACAGGCATTGCGGCTATTAGACAAGCTGTCATTATTACTGTCAGCTCCTGCGGAGTGAGTCTAAATGTCTTTCCTAACAAGCTAGTCAAGAGAACCACTAACGTTAGTAGACCTACAGTCTCTACTATCTGAGCTCCAACTGTATGGCTGTATGGCCAGGGATTGAAGAATGAAAAGGCTCCTGTGGTGAAGTATACTTGAGTGCAGAGCCATACCATTATTATTGAGAGTATTAGGCTCCATACGATAGCTCGTGGAGTTAAACCTTTGGCTATTTCTACTTTCTTAGTTTCGGCTCCCACGAAATCTTTTGCTAGTTTAACATTTATAAACCTTATAGAAAAGTTTATATACTATAGTGATCTAAAGAGCTATACCTTCTACTACGGGTATACATATACCTCTTTAATCGAGCTTAAAAATTTAAGCCTTAAACAATTAGCTTTATTAATGAAGCCGAAAGCTAGGGGAAAGAGCATAGAAGAAATTTGTGAAAAGCTCTTAATCGAGAAAGGTTACGATATAGTTGCTAGAAACTACAGAATAAAAATCAGTGGGATAGACGTAGCTGAAGTAGATATTTTGGCGGAAAAGAAGGGAGAGAAGTATGTTGTAGAAGCTAAGGCTGGTAGAGCTACTGTAACAGATATACGTCAGGTTTACTGTAATGCTGCTCTGCTCAACGCGAAGCCACTACTAGTTTGTAGAGGCTTTGCCGATAAAGCCTCTGAGGAAACAGCACGAGCTCTCAGCGTTAAAGTGTTATTTCTCCCCGACTTCTATATCTTCATGTCTCCTGAGGAACTAGCTTACGTTATTAAGAGTATCGTGAGAGAAGCTTTACTGGAGACACTATTCGCTGAAGCTTTGTCTCTGTCAGAAGAAGATTTTAAAATTCTTAAAGCTATAGCAGAGTCTTCTTCATTTATTGAAGCATCTGAAAAGCTTAAATTGTCTCCCGAGGAGCTTGGACATAGGCTATCTTCCTTGAAGAGGAGAGGGATTTTGAGGAAAGGAGATTACTCTTCATTAAGACTTCAGGCAGCAGCAATTTTAGAACGAGTGGAGAGAAAAAGACTGTTTGAAAAGCTTGAGGAAGTATTAAGTACCTTAAGAGAGCTATGCAATAAATAGAGAATTACCCGAAAAACTAGCACTATCCTGTATCTAGCCTTTATGACACTTTGCCTACTAGGTAGCTTTTCCTTCTAAATATTGGAGTGTAAAGAAGCGCTATGTGTGTTTTACCGCTGTAGAAGAGAGTTTTGACGCCTCTGTCTCTGATAATACTGTCTACTTCCTGTGGACTAAGGTCTAGTGGGTTGTATTTCTTGGATCCTATGATGAAGTTACATGCATAGCCGAAGCATGGTATCCATACGTTATACTCTAAAACAATGGGAAAAACTGCCTTAACATTCTCTAATACTTCATTGTAGACTTCTTCGAAGTAGAAAGATGATCCTGCTTGAGTAACCATTATGCCGTCATCTGATAGGGCTCTGTATACATTGCTGTAAAATTCTTTAGAGTAGAGAGAACGAGAAATTTCTGGTCCATAGGGATCTGTAAGATCTAGTATTATGACTTGAAACTCTTTTACTTTATTCCTAATATATTCTCTCCCGTCCATTATGATAACTTCGGCTCTCGGGTCTTCAAAGCTTCCTTGGTGGAATTTGTCGAGATACTTTTTAGCAGCTTCAATTACTTCTCTGTCGATGTCTACCATTACTGCCTTTTCTACAGTCTTGTGCTTAAGTACTTCACGTAAAGTAGCTCCCTCTCCTCCTCCGATAATTAAGACTCTGCGAGGATTAGGATGGGAAACCATGGCTATGTGTACTAGCGATTCATGGTAAATGTGCTCGTCTTCTTCGCTTGACTGCACTAGGTCGTCTAGCACTAATGCTCTTCCATATTCCCTAAAGTCTACTACAGCTAAACTCTGATAACGCGTCTTTTTATCTACTATAATGTTTTTGAGCTCCATTATCAACCATGTTCTACTCGATACAGGTTGTAGCATTACAAAGGGCTTTAATTTCATCACAGTCCCCTAGTTTTCATTCGTTACTGTATATAAGAGTATCACTTCAGAATTTTTCCTTGAGAAAACTAACTTTATCTTCGTTAAATACATATATTGAAAACAGTCTGAGTTTTGCGTGAAACTGTCAGTACTAATGGATATAGACCAGGTTATTGTCGAGAGAAATCCTCTATCGTATGTAATCAGAGATCTAGCTGAACTATTGTTTAGAAGAAAGGGTATTTCTCGAGAAGTATTTTTGAATGAAATTCGTCGAAAAAGAATTGCGAGAATTAAGTCTGGAGACTACATGGGTGCTTATAACTACCAAGATATTATTGAAAAAGTTTATCGAAAACTTGGTTTGAGGGAAGAAGTACCTATATTATCAGAGCTACTCAAAGACTATCTTCGTGAAGATTATCTGAAAATATATATTGATGCTTTAGAGGCAATAAAGTTATTAAAGAAAATGCCTGTGGCTTTAATAGCTTTTTCAAGTGGATATTCTGAGTATCAAGTACCGCTGCTAGACAAAATAGGGTTACTGAAGTACTTTGATAAGATAGCGACTCCAGATATCTTGGGATATGGTAAACCAGACAGGAGAGCTTATATGCGGGCACTTGAAGGCATGCCTTCTTCAGCACTAGCTGTTGGAGATAGTTTATTCTTCGATGTTTATGGAGCAAAAAACGCTGGTATACCTGCAGTACTAGTTGTTAGAGAAAAATTCTCGAGTATAGACGATTTTCTTAAAGCTAAGTACATTAGAGAAAAAATATCTTTAGAGATAGACTATCCTTTTCAGAGACCAGACTATATTATAACTAGCATGCTTGATCTTCCATGTATAGTAGAGAGCTTACTCTGATAATGTTTCATGTAGCTCGGGAAAACCTGGCAGTATTTTTGTGGCGAAAACTATGGCTCCATTCAGAATCCCATTAACCTCTGATAAGAAGTTCTCGTATGTAAGAGCGGATGAATGAATCCACGCATATACCCCTAAGTAGTTTCCTATTATACCAAAGTTTACCTCAGGTATACTCATATTTGCTCGCAGTAGGGAAATGAACAGATCTTCTTTACACACGTTTTTAGGGATTTTAGATAAGTCGAGCAAAATACTGAAGCAATTTATCCAGTCTTCGAGCTCGAAAAAGCTTACCGGTATTTCAACGGCAAGTCCTTCCTCCTCTCCTTCTACTTGAATCTTGAAATTAGCGGTAACGCCGCTTTTGCTTTCCTCTATTTGGTCTTCGCTAACGCCCATTTTAACTAGGTACTCTTTCACTTTACCCAGTAGCTTATCCATGCTATAGGCTTTGAATTACTCCTATTTAAATTTACTTATAGAAGACTACATACTATTGAGCAGAAAATAATTCAAGAGCATAGTGAGAAGAATAGGTTATTAGGTCTTTTTAATAAGTATTCCTGTGAGAGTCCTCTGTATTAGTGATATCCATGGGAAAATGAGAACCCTTGAGAAATTCATTGAACGCGCTCCTAGCGCAGACCTGCTCTTAGTGGCAGGAGATCTTACCAATTACGGAGACTATACTCAAGCAGTTGCAGTTATAGAGAAGCTAGAGTCTCTAGGAATCAAGATTTTAGGAGTTCCCGGAAACTGTGATACAGAAGAAGTCATTAGAGCCATGGAGGATAAGAAGATATCTGTTCACGGTAAGAAAGTTTCATATGTTGACTTAAGTATAGTCGGTTTCGGAGGCTCTCCACCGACTCCATTTAGTACTCCTCTTGAGTACAGCGAGCGCGAGATAGAGGAGGCATTAAAGCGTCTAGAAAAAGGAGATGTTTTATTAACACATGCTCCTCCGAAAAACACTCCTCTCGACAAAGTATTCGTGGGAATTCATGCCGGAAGCTTTTCTGTGAGAAAAGCTATTGAAAGTAGAGAGCCTTTATTCGCTGTCTGTGGACATATTCATGAGGCTAGAGGAGTACACTTATTGAAGAAAACTACTGTAGTTAATCCAGGTCCTCTTTTCAAGAATTACTATGCTGTAGTTGACGTAAGTGACAGCGTATCGGTTAAGTTACTTAAACTATAGTGCTAAATATATTCGAGCAATATTATCAATATGTCTTTTCATCTGTACGCTGCTACTGTAAAGAACTTAAGAGGCGTGGTCTACAGTGAAGACTCGCCCAATGTTTTTGAAGAAAAGATAAAGTGGCTCGTCAGGAGGTTTCGCTACAGAAACTTAGGTTATTTACCTGAACTAGCTAAAAAATATCCTATTATTGAAAAATACTTAGGAAAGCCGTTTATTAGGCTATACTATCCAATACCCGAGCTGAAAGAGCTTGTGGAGCTCCTTGAAGAAAAGTTAGGTACCGCTTCCAAGTATATTGCGCTTTCATCAATCTACGTGTCTCCTCTCGTAGTAATAGGGGAGAAAACTCTGTCTACCGTTCAGGAGTTTTCTGTAGACTGTGTCATGACTGAGAAAGATATGAGCGATAGAGATTGGAAGCTGCACATGAGAATAGCGGACTATACTGTTTTAGACTTCTACAAGTGGTCTACAGAGGTATCTTCAAAGATTCTTCAGCTCTATTTTAGAGGAGAGGATTACTCCACTTTAATAGCAGAGAGAATTAGTAAAATAAGAGCTGACAAGAGGAGATACTGGAGGATATCTTCTGATGGTGCTGGCAACTTAATCGCCTCTTGTTACTAATGCTTTTAGTCTTTCTAGCTCGGTGCTTCCGGGCATTGGGTGTGGAGGCTCACCGAAACTTAAGTGCACTCTAGCATAATTGTAGAAGCATGC